>FLNX01005030.1_pt1 | contig 36257 bp, 31 predicted proteins | sample 1140341 | NCBI WGS metagenome assembly FLNX01 (sample SAMEA3878208, study PRJEB12797) | bioreactor metagenome | biome: Moose rumen | place: Sweden | collected 2011-10 | reverse complement strand
ATATGACAGTCGGTGCCGGCGGCGTCGGCTGCGATGGAGAATCAGGAGCCTCTCCTAATACGAAAATCTCAATTTGTGTGTTCTGAATGTTGTTGTGGATGGACGTATAAGTGCGCCAATCTTGGTTGTTATATGTACCAAGGTATCTATTGAACGCGACATTCTTGAACCCGTGATAGTTTGGCTTACTCGCGTCGGTGATGTTTAATTCCCAAACATTATTTTCGTTTGTGCCGATTCTTACACCATTATTGCTGTTGGTTGAATAAAGGAATACTTCCGGGTTATTAGCAGGACTAATAATGTAACCTGCGTCATTGACGATGAAGTTCCATTGTAATTCGGCGTCGATGTTTCCTACGATGGAGTCGCCTGTGATGGAGACTTCCACTGCTGACGGGGCACTCGCTGAGCCGTTTGCGCTTGTCAGGGCACGACCGCTGGTGACATCAACAATCATATATGTGCCTTCGCTTGTGACATCAGTGTGGTTGTTAAGCTTGTGGAAGACTAAATCCTGACCCTCTATCGTTATCTCAACGGCGTTGGATGCCTGTGACACACCACCATAGTAGTTTGTCGTGACAGTGTAACTGTATGTTCCGGCTGAGAGATTGTTGTCTGAATAAGTCGTGACCGCAATGTTTTCAGCTATGACAGCATCGTCGCGATTCACATTGTATGTATATGTTCCGTTCGATAAAACCATCTCAATACAGCTCGAATATCCATCATAATTATTCCAACTGTTGCCGTTTTGACTATAAAGGGCCGCACAATCTGAATCACCGTAATATTGGGCGATAGTCATGGGATAGTCGCCTACTGCTGCGCAAACAACCCATAAGTTTTGCAAATAGTCAACGGGAACAGGGGCATCGAGAGCTACTTCATTATAAGAAGTTGTTGGAGTGAAAGTCTTGGTTGCCAACAGATTCGATGACGATGTCTCGCTCCCTTGATAAATGTACAATGTGTGCTCAATGTCGGTATAATATGTCGTTATGTTAATCGATTGTACAGCCATACCCGCGTATGCTGATAACATTGAGGCGGGATATTTTTGTCCCCAATATAACAGAGAGTTGTCTCCATATCCTAAGTTCATATAATAATCTGTTGCATAATAAAGTGAGCCGCTTGAACTCTCTGGTGAAGTCCAGCTCAATGTTGCCGTGTTGCCATTGGCTGTGCCGGCGAGGTCTGTCACAACAGGTCCGTTATAATTAATAGTGGCATCGACATAGTTGGATGAGACTGATGTTGTGTTGTCACCGCAATTGCTTTTGACATTGTATGTGTAATATCCTATGCTTAAGTCGTTGTCATTATAGCTTGAGCCTGTCACGCCTGATGCGATCTCAGTGCCGTTACGATAAACGTTGTATGATGACACATCTGTTGCCGCCGTCCACGACAAGGCTACGTCATGGCCGCCAACGGTGGCGGTGAGATTGGTCGGGGCCTCACAGGTGCCGAGCACCGCTTGTATTGCAGCGTAGGCGTCGATGCGGCCTGAGCCGGTGTAGTTGCTCTTGCTAATGGCGTTCTCGCATCTTACCGCCGTGTATTCCAAGATGGAGTCTATCTCTCTCGGAAGCAACGATGGGTCGGCCTCAAGCATCAACGCCATGACGCCTGCCGCACATGGTGTCGCCATGGAAGTGCCGTTCATGTCGCAATAACCCGTGTTGCCGCTGTAATCTAATGATGTTATCTGATAGCCCGGAGCTGCCACGTCGGGACGAATAAGCCCTATTTCAGTGGCACTGCCTGCCGTGTAAGGATAATCGTTGTATGAGCCGATGTTTGAGCCTGCAGCCCATGTCGCCGGACCTACGGATGTAAACGACGTGTGTTCATCGTTCTGGTTCGTCGCGCCAATGCATATCACCGCCGATATGCCTCCCTCAAGCACGTCTTTTTGGTCGGGATGTAAGAATGGGGGAGGGCAGTTGCCGGGTGCTCCGATGTTAAACGGAATAGGATATTGGCTTAGCTTATTACCGTCGTTGCTGGCGGCGACAGAAGCCACGACACCGGCGTTCATGACGGTCACCATTAGATTGCGATAATAGTCAAAGCCTCCCTCTCCCGAAGTGCCAAGCGACATGCTTAACACATCGGCACCATGCTCCAAGGCGAACTGTATGGCATAACAGGTGTTACTGTTGTATCCTGATCCCGATGCCGACAAGGTCTTCAATGCCATGACCTTGGCTCCTGTGGCTATGCCCGTCTGTATGCCGTTGGTGCCATAGCCGGCTACCGTTCCGGCACAATGTGAGCCATGACCGTGGTCGTCCATGGGGTCGTCGTCGCCATTCACCCAGTCATATCCGTGATGAGGATAATCGCTGCCACCGTCCCACATGTTGTCGGTGATGTCGGTGTGGTTGTAGTTTACACCTGAGTCGATAACAGCCACCACGACGCCGTCGCCGGTATATCCTGTCGTCCCGTTATATACCCAAACGTCGTCGGCATTCACCTTGGTGATGTTCCATGCGTTGGTGGAACGACCGTCCGAGTGCTTTAACTGCTTGCCGACAGGCTCTGGATTCCATACCTCAGGAATCATCTGCTGCTCCTGGTCAGAATAAATCATTTTCACGTCGGCGCGCCCCGCAAGTGCCTCAATGACATCCGCAGTCGTCTCACACGTGAAGCCGTTGAAAACCCATAACGAACTGAGGTTTCTAACCGTATTGGCATTCTGGCTCCCCATGAACGCCATGACATCAGCCTGCGATTTACCGGTGAATCTCTTCATCTCGTTGATGACATAAGAACGACGGCTGCCCTTGTCCATAAATCTGGTGCCGCGCTCTATCGCTGACTGGTCGTACTGCCCCTCCATCATCACAATGACGCGGTGCAACTGGTTCTGCTGAGAAGTCTTGCTAAGCTCCTCCCTGAGCTCCTGCTCAATCTTCGGCGAATCGAAACTCGCTGATTGTCCGAATGTTACACCTATAAAGCATAACATCGCTACGATTAATAAGTTAAATTTTTTCATACATTTAAAGATTTTATGTTAACTAAACCATATTCTCAATTTTATCAATCCTATAACCACTCTTTGCCTCTCTATCAAAAGGCAAAGATACTAATAAAAATTAATAAGGTGTAAAATAATTTTCAACAAATTGTTGATAACTCCCATTTCCCGCCAACTTATCAACACTTTTCACCCCTCAACTCTCAACTCTAAACTCTCAACTCTAAACTCTAAACCGTACCCCTCATGACTTCCACTCCAAAAAGCGCAAAATCATATTTCACCGGATCGTCTTTGTCCAATTCACGTAATCGTGAGGTGAGCATCTCTACTGCCATTCTGTCGTTGCTCTTCCTGTCAAGCAATCCCAATTCTCTTGACACACGTGCCACATGTACATCTAAAGGTATCATCAAGTCCTTGGGACTCAGTCGTTTCCATACGCCTAAGTCCACAATGCCGTCGTTTCTCACAAGCCATCGCAACGCCATGTGCAGCCTCTTGCAGGCTGAGCCTTTCATCGGTGACTCACAACATGGATTCGATATGTGCTTGCTCGTGCAACCATTGGCCTCGGCCATCAAATCTCTGAAATTCTGAATGCCCTTCCACACATCATGCTCCTCATTATAAAAAACATCCTCTAATCCCTTAATCCCCTCAATGCCCCTAATCCCCTTAATCCCCTTAATCCCCTTAATCCCCTTAATGCCCCTAATGCCCTTACAATAATACTTAAAATCTCTTCCGAAAAAAGTTCTATGCACGCATTTCCCGTCATCAATCCTCTCGTATCCTCCCGACATGATGTAGTCGTATGGCGATTTTCCCATAATCTCTAACATTTTGTCGGCATTGTTCAATATCATCTTCCTGTTGCCCCAAGCTATCGTCGCCACCAAAAACGACACTATCTCAATGTCTTGCAAATCACTGTATCTGTGAGGAAACTGCACGGGGTCGTCTTTTATAAACTCCTCAGTGTTGTTCCTCTTCACCAACTCATCCAAATAGTTTCTCAACTCATCATTGCTCATAATATCTATCTTTCTTCTCTACACTTGTCCTAAAAAAAGAGTGGAGCCTAAACCCCACTCTTAACCTTAAAGTCTAAAAACTAAAGACTAAAGACTAAAGACTAAAGACTTACTTCACAACAACCTTAACTGTCTGGTTGCCAGCGTTCACGAAGTAAACACCGGCCTCAAGGCTGACGTTAAGCTCTGAAACGTTGTTGTAGGTCTTAACCAACTGACCGACAGCGTTATAGATGTTGACATCGCTGACGTTGTTGAGTGCCACGTTGAATGAACCCTGTGCCGGGTTAGGATAGACGTTAATCGTAGTGGCGACAGCAATTGGATTTTCTTCAACATCCACATAAGGGATATACACTTTGACGGCTCTGTAGCAGTTGTTGTCGTATGTGCTCTCGTTTCCCATCACAAAAGTACCTGTCTCTTGGTCATTCTGGTAGCAGTACCACACATAAGCTCCTTCTGCATCGTAATATACGTATGGGATAACAACGCCGTACACCATCTCGTCATAGATATTCATGATGTCTGTGATGAGGTGTTTTGGTAATGACCATGTCAAACCGCCATCAGTTGATCTTGCGCCGAACAGTCTGAAGTAGTGGTTGGTGCCATCGAAATACAAGGTTTGGCTATCACCCGCAATCATTGACCAGAAAGCGACAATGTCGTCACCTTCTCTGTGCATTGAAGCAAACGATGAGATACCGCAGTTGTATGCACCGTGGTCACTTCTTACGTTAAGGTCAACCCACATGTAATTCTCTGGTAAATCTCCAGTGTAATCAACAACATTGCTTTCTTCGTCAAGGATCATAAGCTCTCCGAAGTATTCCGGAACCGGATCATGGGTGGCGTCTGACCAATACCATTCTGAATAATAGAGGTCGTTCATCGTGTATGCTGAGTCCATGACAAAAGGCTCGCCAACGTTACCGATACCGCCAATGCACAACTCGTTCTTAGGAAGCGTCTCGCTCCAGAATGCAACACCGCCAACACCAGGATAGTATGAGCCTGAACCTGATGTTCCTGTAGTGCCATTCCATTCATACACAACGTTGAGGTTGTCATCATCGTCAAACTCGGCAGTTGTCCAACGTGGATAGAAGAACCATGTGTCTGTGAAGTCGCCGTTGATGTTCGGATGTTTGTAGAACACTCTGTCTGTCCATGTGGCACCATTGTCTTCTGAAACAACAGCCTTGCCATCGCTCCAAGCATTGTTGATGACGAAAGCTACACGGTCAGGTTTCTCCGGATTGTATTGCATGAAATAAGTGATGTTTGAACCGCCGTCTGAAACATTGTCCCCATCGATGTTAGGGATGATTTCATACTGACGTGTCCATTCACCGTCAACCCACTGATAATAAACAATAGGATCCGAGTATGGGGCTGATGCACCGTTGTTGGTGACAAGAACATGGACGATGTCCAAGTTCTCACCTGAGCATTGTACCACCGGCCAAACAGGATCGACACCTGTCTCTACAGGAAGGACAATGCCTTCTCCGAAGTCACGGTTGCCGTCACGGAAATCTTCAACAATGAAGATGCGGCAGTCAGTGGCAGTGTGTGCTGCAATGACAAGTCCGTTCTCTTTGTAACGGGCAATTGAACCGAAACCGGTCTTGACACCCTCAACGCGCTCATCGGTGTACTCCCATTCGCCTACAGCTGGATCCCAAATGGCGAGACCTGTACCACGGTCTGCATAGGTGCTTGATGTGGCTTGTGTGTAGCACATGACAGCAAAACCGTCAGGCCATACAGCCGTGAAGTTTCTCGGACCTTGGTTCGACTGCCAGTCGTAAGTAGTGTAACTCAACTCTGTCTCCTCAGGAGCCAAAGTCATCATGTTTCTTGTCGAGGCCGGGAAAACGGCAGTGACTTCCTCAAGACCTTTTGTGACTCTAATGGTGCTGGGGTCTGGTCTGTCTGATTTGCGCATGCCCTTTACCTGAGCAAAGCTTGTAATGGCCATCGCCATCACGAGTGCTAATGTAAATACTTTCTTCATAGTAGAAAAATTTAGTTAATAATAATGAGTTTAATGTTAATGTCTGTACAAAGTACATCGCAAAATTAAACATTTTTTTTATTCGTGTGACAAAAAAATCAAAAAAAATAAAAATTTTTTAAAATTTTAATACACCTTATTAATATTAATGCCGATAATGCAAAATCTTTTAACTTTTATCTTTTATGTTTTGACAAAATTTCTTACCTTTGCAAAAATTTTCAATAAATGATTAATCTTAACGACTATCCGTTCCTTAAATCACTGAAAAACAATAGGTTTTTCCTCCTTGCCGGTCCTTGCGTCATCGAAGATGAGGAGTCTCCTTTTATTATAGCCGAAAAGTTGGTGCAAATAACCCGAAGTCTTGATATACCTTTCGTTTTCAAAGGCTCATACCGTAAGGCTAACCGCTCTCGCCTCGACTCTTTTCAGGGCATTGGCGATGAGAAGGCTCTCAATGTCTTGAAAAACATCTCAAGGCAGTTCGACGTTCCGGTCGTTACAGATATTCATTCATGCGAGGAGGCTGCGATGGCTGCTGAATATGTTGATATACTGCAAATTCCGGCATTCCTGTGCCGTCAGACCGACTTGCTTGTGGCAGCGGCTAAAACAGGAAAGACAATAAATATAAAAAAAGGACAGTTTCTGTCCGGAGAATCAATGCGCTTCGCTGTGGAAAAAGTGCAACAGTCGGGAAATCACTCTGTTATGCTTACTGATAGGGGTAATTTCTTCGGCTATCAGGACCTTGTCGTCGATTATCGTAACATCTATGAGATGCAAAAAAACAATGTGCCTGTCATCATGGATGTGACGCATTCTCTGCAACAGCCGAACCAGACAGGCGGCGTGACAGGCGGAAGACCTGAACTGATAGAACTGATTTCCAAGGCCGCCGTCGCCGTCGGCGCCGACGGCATCTTCATGGAGACGCACCCTGACCCGGCAAAGGCGAAATCCGACGGAGCTAATATGCTCCGCCTCGACTTAGTAAACAACCTTCTCGAAAAACTCGTCAAAATCAAACAATGCCTCTAAAATTTCCACCCATCCTCCAACGCCATCATCTCCGCACTCCCATCACCCCAGTCTCCTACAAGGCTGTCCCCTTTGACTAACACTTTCAATAACTTCAGGAATTCTTTTCTGGAGACCGGAGCCGCTCCCATGCGTCTCATGTGCGCTGTCTCCTGCTGGGCGTCAATGAGTTCGAAACCATGCCGCATTAAAAACTGACAGAGATTGTATAACGCCACCTTCGAGGCGTCGGCTTTGGTGTGGAACATCGACTCGGCACAGAAAACCTTACCGATGGCAACGCCGTAAAGCCCGCCAACAAGCTCGTTCTCCTGATAAACCTCCACGGAATGCGCTATCCCCATGTCGTGCAACTCGCAATACGCCACTATCATGTCCTCGCTGATCCAAGGACTCGGCTCGTCCCGGTCGTCCTCCTCCTCGTTCTGGTCGCCGATGCGTGGCACACTGGCACAAGCTCGTATAACTCCTTCAAAATCAGCGTCAAAGGAACATGAATATTTGTTCGACTCTATCGTCTTCCATAATGATTTTGTGACTTTCAAATCATTCGGCTTCAATACCATACGCGGGTCAGGCGACCACCATAAGATAGGTTCTCCCTCTGAATACCAAGGAAATATCCCCGTCGAATAGGCGACGAGAAGCCTCTCAGGTGACAAATCTCCGCCAATGGCTAACAAACCGTCCTTGGTCGATTGATTGACAGGCGGAAAATCCAAAACCTCGTCTTGTAACATGTATATTGGCATGGCTTTGCTGTTTTAGAGGTTAAATTTCCCCACAAAGATAAAAATAATTTTTCATTTGTGCAAACTTTTTGTGCATTTTTTTTATTTTTGCAGTGAGAAAAATTTTATGAATAGGTATTTCTTACATTTGGCATACAACGGAAAAGCTTATCACGGCTGGCAAATCCAACCGCATGACACATCGGTTCAGGAAGTGCTTGAAAAATGTATCAGCCTCAAACTGAGACAAAATGTCTCTGTCACCGGATGTGGCCGCACTGATACCGGCGTCAACGCGCGAAACTTCTATGCCCATTTCGAATCAGAACCGATATCTGATTTGCAAGACTTTGTGAATCAATTGAATATGTTTCTTCCCGATGATATCGTCGTATATCGCTGCCGGCAAGTTGACCCGCATCTGCACGCACGCTTCGACGCCAAGTCGCGAACCTATCATTATTATATAACCCGCACCAAAAATCCTTTCCATACCGACGACACCTTATATGTATATGGCCGGCTCGATGTTGAAAAAATGAATGAGGCTGCTAAACTTTTGTTTGAATACCAAGACTTTACGAGCTTTTCAAAACTTCATACACAAGTCAAGACGAATAACTGTAAGATAATGGAGGCTTACTGGTTTGAACAAGACGACCTGCTTGTTTTCCATATCAAAGCCGACCGTTTTTTGCGAAACATGGTACGCGCCATTGTCGGCACTTTGCTCGAAGTGGGGAAGGGCAAGATGACGTTGGAAGGCTTCCGTGCCGTCATCGAACAGAAAGACCGCTGCTCGGCCGGCACCTCCATGCCCGCCCACGCCCTGTTTCTCGAAGAAGTCACTTATTAATTAGTCAGTTAGTCAGTTAGTCAGTTAATCAGTTAGTCAGTTAACTGAACAACTGAACAACTGAACAACTGATCAACTATATAATTATTAACTTCTAACAATGATGACAGCGCCGCCACCGCTTTTCATCTCTATCTCCAATCTGTTGTCTTTTATCTCTTTGTCTGTTATCCTGAAATCCTTGGCGTTACGGTTAGCATTGATGCCATCGGTATATGCCCTGCATTTGTTGGTGCTGACACCTATTTTATTTAAATCTATTTCGACGGTTCTCTCTTCCCAATTCGTTATCGCTCCGATATACCACGTGTCTCCCTTTCTCCTTGCAATCACCGCGTATTCACCGAGTTTGCCGTCAAGGGCAATCGTCTCGTCCCAAACAGTGGGCACCTCCGATATGAAATCAACGCATTCCTGGTTCTGCATATACTTCGTCGGGCTGTCGCACATCATGTTGAACGGCGACTCAAATATCACATATTCAGCGAGTTGCCTGCATCGTGTGCCTTGGCTCATCGGATTGCTGTATATCGCGCGGAAGTTGTTTCTGCCGGCGTTGTCCATCGCTCCCTGCGTGTAGTCCAAATTGCCAGCCACCATCCTGATGTACGGAATCATGCACTCGTAGTTGACTTGGTTGAGGTTGTTGTCCCACTTCGACTGTTCTAATCCGTAAACGCCCTCGAAATTCAGCACATTAGGATAGGTGCGACTCAATCCTGTCGGCTTGTAAGCCCCATGAAAATCAATGAATAAGTGGTATTTTGCCGCCATCGCCGCCATCCTGTAATAGAAGTCAACGACTTTTTGGTCGTCACGGTCCATGAAATCGACCTTGAATCCTTTGATGCCCATGTCGCTGTAGTGCCTGCAGACATGCTCCATGTCTCTGTCAATGGCATAGTATCCTGCCCAAAGCACTAATCCGACATTGCGTTCCTTGCCGTATGCTACAAGCTCCTCAAGGTCTATCTCCGGCACAATCTGAAACAAATCAGCCTGCTTGTTCACAGCCCATCCTTCATCTAAAATAACGTATTCTATGCCGTTTTTCGACGCGAAATCTATATAATATTTATAGGTGTCGTTGTTGATTCCGGCCTTGAAGTCAACACCCCGGATGTTCCAGTTGTTCCACCAGTCCCACGCGACCTTACCGGGTTTAATCCAGCTCACGTCTTTCACTCTTGACGGTGATGCGAGTTTGTAAACCATGTCGCTGTCCATCAGTTCAGCATCACTCTCCGAAATCACTATCGCCCTCCAGGGGAAATCCCTTGTCCCGTTGACCTTTGCGACGAAATCCTTACGTTCTCTCACGACCATTTGCAACATATTGTGCCCGCCTTGTTCCTCGACCTTCGGATACGTGGCTTGCACCGCTATAAGGCTGTTCCCTTCGCCTTTGCGGAAAAATGTCCCCGGAAAATCTTCTAAATCCGACTCTACAACAACCGCCTTCTTGCCGTCTTTCAGACATATTAATAGAGGTGTGAACGCGATGCGCTCAACGTCCATCTTCGAAAGCGAGTCGATGGTGTATTGGCTCTCGAAAGAAGTGAAAAACTGCTGCGTCAGAAAGTCGCCGTCGCCTTTGCGGGCGTTAACGTATGGTATATATGCCACATAATCGTCGTCGAAACAATAACTTACATTCTCTCTCTTGACGATAATGGGCTTTTTGAAACTTGTCGAGAATCGATAAGCCACACCGTCGTCAAAAGCCCTGAAAGTTAGCTTGTAATTGCCTTTGAAGCTGATAATCAATTCATTATAATGATTTCTCACCTTCGATTTCTTGTAAAAATGAGCCTCAATCTCATCATCAACACTGTTTTTCACTGTTTTCCCGACTGATGACCCTATTCCTAAGACACGCCCGTCACCAAGTTCCATAGTGATAGGTGAATCATTGATAATCACAGTGTTACCATGCGTTATGCTATAGGTCACAGCATCTCCGATGTTTATCGTCACACAAATCTTGCCGTCCGGCGACCTTAACTCATAGTCATTATTCCTGCCAATCCCGCTAATCCTGCAAAACCCCAGGATTATTAACAAAACCATCAGTTTTTTCATCTTTTATCTTTTATCTTTTATCTTTTATCTTTTATCTTTTATCTTTACTATTTACTCTTTTTTCGACAAAATTATAACAAAATTCGTTTCATATTAAAAAAATTATTATTTTTGTAAAAATTTTAATGCAACAACTATGAAAAATTTACTTTTAATCAGCAATTCCACTAATTTTGGTGAGACATACTTGGCTTGGGCTATGACTCAGCTTGAACAGTTTTTTGAAAAAAACCAACTTGGTGAAAACAGCAAGGTGGCATTTGTTCCTTTCGCAGGCGTTTTCATCGGAGGCAACCCTTATCCGAAGAGCTATGACGCTTATACTGAGAAGGTTAAGAAAGTTTTCAATGAGAAACTCGGCATCAAAAAATTCGTCTCGGTACACGAAGTCGAGGACAAAGTGGGTCTTGTGAAAACCGCCGATTGTATCGTGGTGGGCGGCGGCAACACCTTCCATCTCGTGGCTGAGATGCACAAATTCGGACTTATGCAAGCTGTGGCCGAATGCGCTGAAAACGGCACGCCTTATATAGGATGGAGTGCCGGCTCTAACATCGCCTGCCCGACACTCTGCACTACCAATGATATGCCAATAGTGCAGCCGGCAAGCTTTAACACGTTGAATCTCATACCTTTCCAGATAAATCCTCATTACCTTGACCCGCATCCGGAAATCGATAAGATGATTAAACATGGAGGTGAGACGCGTCAGGATCGTATCAACGAGTATCTCGCTGTGCGCCAGGAAATGAAGGTGGTCGGACTGCGTGAAGCAACGGCAATATGGGTCGTCGGTGACAAATATTTCCTCAAGGGCGGCAAGAAAATGATGATATTCCAATATGGAAAGGAGCCTGTCGAGCTTGAGCCAAATCAGGATATAACACGATTTGTGCTGTAGAAATTTGTGTTTTTTTGTTAAACGTACAAAAATAATACTTATATTTGCAAATTGAAAACACTTGGATGGCTATTGCGCCATGGAATGTTATGCTGAAGAGACTGTCAGTCATATTATTGATAATCACAGCGTTTCTGAATGCGGCAAATGCACAAAACAGAGACGCCAACAATATCCTCAACGCCCAGTTTGACGTGAGAATAGGAGGCGTGGGGCCCAAGGGAAGCAGCATAATCGAGATGAGAATCATAGCAAACACACTCGAAGACGCTCATGTGTTCGCTCAACGTGACGCCGTGGCGGTGTGCCTGCTGCGCGGCTTGCCGGCATCGACAAAGACAAGACCCTCGCAACCTTTAGTGAAAGAAAGCGTCATACAAGCTAATGAGGATTATTTCATTGATTTCCTTAATGTCCCGAAAAATAAAAAAAATGTCGGGAAATATGCGAGATTCGTCGCAAAATCGTGGGAGACCGACGTGAAAGAGCTTGACTATGGCGTGGATGCCATCATCGACGTGCAGGTGTTTTACGACAACCTCGCGCAGTTCATGCAAGATAAAGGTTTCGCCGAGAAAACTAACGAGACGGCCGCAGGCAAATACCTGAAACCTGTAATAATGGTGGTGCCGGCCGATGTCTATTGCACAGAGATGGAATTTGTCCAGAAATGGAAGGACGAGACCGGCAAGGTGCAGACTATTCCCGATTACAACATCTTCGGAAGAGAAGACAGCCGCGACCTTCGTTTGGTGACAGCCTCACTTAACGACATCTTCGCATCACGGGGTTTTGAGACAATAAGCCTCGAATTTCTGCTTAAAAGCATATCCACAGAAACCGATGAAAACGCCTTTATCGGCGAGGATTACGGACTGTCGGGCACCGTCAAGGAATCGCCTCTCGACAGAATAAAACGCACGGCAAATGTTGACTTTATTGTCGATCTCGACTTCTCATTGTATGAAATAGACGACTACCGCTACGTGGCATTCAATATGCGCGCCGTTGACCCTTGCTCCAATGCCGTGGAAATAGCTCACGCATACGGCGACGGACGGCCTTCACGTGTGGCTACAGTCAACACATTGCTCGAAGAAGCTGTCATAAACTATGTTGACGATTTCTGCGATAAAATACAAGACCATTATAGGAAAATGGAGAAAGACGGACACCGTATCACAGTGAAAATCAAGAAGACAGACGACTCGCCTCTCGATTTCCAAAGGTCTAAATTCCTTTTCGAAGGAAAAATGGAGAAACTTTGTGACATCATCTATTATTGGCTGCAAGATAATACCGTTGACAATAATCCGACACGAAATATCACACCTAATGTGTTGACTTTCAGCCAGGTGATGATACCGATGATAACAAAAAACAGACAAGGAGCGGTGCGCCGCCTTGACTCAAACGAATATGTGACCCAACTTCAGGAATTTCTCCTCGACAAATATAATATTGACGGCACAATTTATATGAGAGGTCCCGGCGAAGCATGGCTTATTTTGTAATTTGTACGAAAAATTAGTGATATGAGAAAAATATTTTTATTGTTTGGTGTCGCCGTAATCATGATGATGTCATCGTCATGCAACACGATTTATCATAAAATAAAATACTCGAACAAAAGTATCGAGATTAGCAATAACTGCGAAAATGAGGAATTGGATTTCAAACTTATCTCTCTGATAGGTGATAAAAAAGAACAGACAATAGTGCTTAACGGCAGATTTATCAACAGAGATGTCAATAAAGACCTCAGAGTGGGCGGAAATCTGATTGCGTATGACACAGAAGGTGTTCCGCATAATTCCAACAGAAGCACCCAATACGAGGCACTCACCGACAAAAAAGTGTATTTCTCCTTGGAAATCCCCGGAAAAGCAGTGCCGAGAAAAGTGAAAAAAATGGCGATAATCGCATTTGACATCGATAACTGCCGTGTTGAATTGCGCAACGTGCCGATTATTTGGAAAAAAATTAAAGATGAAAAGAAATAATTGTTAACTTAATTTATTGAATATGAAAAAGTTGATTTATGTTTTAATCGCATTGATGTTTGTCTCGGTGGTGCCGGAAATGGCTTTCGCACAATCAGACGACCCGTTTGAGCAGCAGACTCTCAAGGCGAGGGACAACACCACCAAGAGAGAAAAGAAAATCAGCCGGAAAAAAACCGAACAGACAGAAGAAGTCACACCAATGACTGCAACTCCGAAACAAAAAGCCGAGGAGCAACCAAAACCTAAGGCAGACAAGGAAATGACTATCTCTAACCCTTGCGATGAATGGCTCGACGTGGAGTTCGTCTCTCTAATCGGAAGCAAGTCATCGCAAATACTGACACTTACTATTAGATTCACTAATCACGATGTTAACAAACGTATGTATGTCGGCGGTAGCTTCGTGGCTTACGATTGCGAGGGTAACGAACATTCCAGAGGGGGGTCAACAAGCGACTTCAGCACCGTGACCGACATCCCCGTGAAGACAACAGTGGAAGTGCCCGGAAAAATCAATCCTTCGCAAAACAAAGTGCTGCCGGTGATGAGCTTTAAAATCGGCGAATGCTTGATTGAAATGAGAAACATCCCGATAAATTGGAAATAAATTTTTATGTTATGAACAAGATAAAATCAGTTTTTTTAAATGCTTTGGCTCTGTGCTTGATAGCTAATGCCGCATTTGCGCAGAAACAGAACGAGAAACGCTCTGTCCTTGACCAACAGTATGAGGTTCAATACATTGGAGTGGGGCAGGACGGGACTAAGGTGTTCACCGTAACAACTAATGCTAAAGATGCCACCGAAGGAGTTGAGATGGCAAAACGCGACGCTGTGGCGGCTTGCCTGTTCCGCGGAATAGCAGCCTCCGGCAATACAAAAGCCACCCCGGCCATAGTGTCGTATGCAAAAGCAGAGGAAAACATAGCTTTCTTCGAGGGATTCCTCGCCCTCCCGACAAAAAAAGCCCCTGGAGGACAATATCATCGTTTTATCAATAAAACAGGTAATCCTCAATCGGTGAAATCAGGCAAGGAATATAACATTTCCGTTGACGTTCAGGTGCTTTACGACGAACTCGTGAAATATATGCAGGAAAAAGGCTATGCCGAGAATATCAAGAATACCGAGGCGGGAAAATATGCCAAACCTATTCTGATGGTCGTGCCTTCCGACGTCTATTGCAACGAAATGGGCTACGTCCAGAAATGGAAAGACGAGAACGGACGCGAGCAAACAATCACCGATTATGACATCTTCGGCAGAGAAGATAGCCGTGACCTTCGTTTGGTGATAGCGTCACTTAATGAGATATTCAATAGCAAAGGCATTGAGACTCAAAGCCTTGAGTTCCTCTTGAAGAGTATGAAACAAGAACAACAGGAAAACGCTCTGATAGGTGATGACTATGGTCTGGACGGCAATGTCATGGAATCGCCAATCGACCGCATCAAACGTACAGCTAATGTCGATTTCCTCGTTGACCTCGACTTTGAAGTGATGGAAAAAGGCACCGGACGCTATATATCCATAAATATGCGCGCCGTCGATGTCAGTGCCAACGCTCGTGAGATAGCTCATGCCCACGGCGACGGTAAGCCGTCTAACTCCGCCACAATCAACTCTTTGTTAGAAGAAGCCGTGCTGAACCACATGGATATGTTCTGCAAAAAATTACAAGACGAATTTTTGAACATGTCGAAAAACGGACGCCAGATAACCGTCAAAATCAAGAAGACCGATAACTCTGAATATGACCTCCTTCGTACTATGTTTATGTTTGAAGGCGAACAGACGGCACTCGGCGACATCATCTATTACTGGCTCCAAGACAATACCGTTGACAACAACCCGACCAGAATCATCAGCCCTAATGTCTTGACATTCAACCAGGTGATGATACCACTGACAAAAGTCGGCAGACGTAACGCTGTGCAACGTGTTGACTCTCAAAGCTATCTGCAAGGATTACAGAGCTATCTGAGAAACAATTTCAATGTTGAAAGTACTATTTATATGCGCGGACCAAGCGAGGCTTGGCTGATTTTGTAATTAAAACTGAATCGAAATGAAAAACATCAAATCATTATTGCTGGCATTGCTGGTACTCCTCTCGGGCAACATGCTCAAGGCACAGACGGAGATGACACTCGAACAGATGATTCCTGTCAGGGTGCTGATGCCTGTCAACAAAGACATCAAAGGCGATGCTCTCACTGTGCTTTATAATCGTGTGAATCAAGCTGTTACATTGAACGGACTCGGCGCATCGTCTAACGAGAACCGTTTCCTTATCGTAACATCAGTGACAGTGCTCTCAAAAAACGCGACAACTTCAATACCACCGCAGTTTATGTCTGAGGTGGAAGTGGCGTTTTATTTCGTCGATAATATTAATAAGGTGATTCTATCACAAGAGATGATTACCAAAAAAGGTATGGACGACAACGCTGACAAGGCTGTGGCCAAAGCTATAAAGTCAATACAGGCTCGTGACCCTAAGTTCAAGAAACTCATCACTTTAGGCAAACAACGGGCCATAGAGTATTATACAGCCATCGAGGAAACTGAATCTTCCGGAGATTCAACGCCTGACGTGTCATGGATTTTTGAATAAATTTAATTGTTATGAAAAAGATATTAGTAATAGCCCTCTCCTTGATGCTCCCTCTATGCACTATGGCGCAGAAGAAAGGCTTCAAACTTGTTGAGAAAAGCGGCGACAAACCCGAATGGGTGGGTAAAGGTAGCGTGAAAGGATTCATCATCGTGCAATCTGATAAACCTACTCTCGAAGAGGTGAAAGCTGACGCGATGCAGAAAGTGCGTGCCGAAATAGCATCGTCAGTGGCGACAAATGTGATGCGTACAGTGAATTCATATACGCAGAAAACCGTTGACGGCACTAATGCAAGCACGAATGCCACAATGTCAATAGAATCAACATCTAAAATAGCTAAAATGCCTGCTATTCAAGGCGTTAGCATCACTAAAGCCGACGTGTATCATGAGCTGTATCGTAACAAAAAAACAGACGAACAGTATTATAACATGTATGTTAAATACCCGTTCTCACAGTTCGACCTCGTGGAACTTGTGACGGCATACGAAAAACACGAGAAAGAAATTGACGAGAGAATCAACGGATTTGAAGAAGGTCTTGATAATATTCAGACCGTCGAGCAAGTTGATGACGCCATCACCGCCTTGGGCGCTTTGTCAAAGGAAATAGGTGCCGACGACGCGCGTTATTTTGCCGTCGAGGGACTCGTCAACAGATATATCGCCGTGTATGATAATATCATTATTGAGGTCGTCAGAAATGAGCCGGGAAAACTCACAATACAGCTTGTTTATAACGGACAGACTATCACAACATCCCAAAAACCTCGCATGAAATCTAATTGCGCGGCTCAGTTTAATATGAAAACAATGGGTGATAAGATGGTAATCAATTATAACTCAGAGTATTGCTACGAACAAGACGACAATTACATCGAGGTGAGCTTCCGTTTCGGCTCCAAATTCGTTAAGGAAAAAGCATTTTTTAAAATGAGATAAATCAAACTTTATTTACAAATTAAAATCTAATTATCATGAAAAAAATCAATTTGTTTTTAGGAATGGCATTGCTCTCATTAGTAGTGATGTCATGCGGCTCAAGCAAAGAAACTGCACAGTCGCCGAATCAACCTTCATCAATGCCATGCCCGAACTGCACGGCAACAAAGGGTGAATTCAAGTATCTTGCCCAGACATTGGCCGAAAGTGAGTACGACATCCAATCAGCTCGTATTTTCGCTGAACAGAATGCTCGTGATGGAATACAGGCAATGATTGAGTCTGTTGTCCAAAGATCTGTTGACCAGTTCACACAACAACACCGTGATGCCACCGATGTGAAAAACATCGCTAAAGGTACTATCCAATCTGTTGGCGTTATCAAAGGCAAACTCAAAAACACCCCTGTGACATGCTGGGACGCACAGCCAAGCAAGCTCACTCCGGGTAAAATCGCTGTCTATGTTTGTGTTGAATTCTCAACGGAAGAGGTTTATAAAACCGTTGTCGAGACAATGGACGCCGACAAGGAGTTGAAAATCGACTTCAAACAGGATCAATACAAAAACGATTTTTACAAAGCTCTCGAAGAATATAGCAACAACTGATGAAATATCAAGGGCTTAGTTCTGAACAAGTTAACGAAAGCCGTGCGAAGCACGGCTTTAATATCCTTACTCCTCCAAAAAAGGAGACGGTTTTTCACCGGTTTCTCGGCAAATTCAGGGATCCTATCATAGAAATCCTTCTCGTTGCCCTGCTATTGTCGGTGCTGGTGTCTGTATATCAATACATTACAACCGACCAAGGCACAAGCGTGTTGTTTGAACCGCTTGGAATATTTGTCGCTATCTTGCTTGCTACAATGGTGGGATTCGTGTTTGAACTGAGCGCAAACAAAAAATTCGAGATCCTTAACCAAGTCAATGATGAGGAAACGGTGAAGGTCGTCCGTGACGGTAACGTCACCCTCGTCCAACGCCGCGATGTTGTGGTGGGCGACATCGTCATCATCGAAACAGGCGATGAAGTGCCTGCCGACGGCATCCTTCTCGACGCCTTCTCATTGCAAGTCAATGAGTCCGACCTCACCGGCGAACCGATGGCAAGAAAAACCATCGACGAGAATGAGTTTAAAAATGATGCCACATATCCCTCAAATTGGGTTATGCGCGGTAGTAAAATCATTGACGGTCATGGTGTTATGCAAGTCGAAAGGGTGGGGGACTCCACCGAATGGGGAAAAGTTTACAAAGGCTCCCAAATCGATAATAATGTAAAAACACCACTTAATATTCAACTCAACAAATTGGGCCATGTGATTTGTTACGCGAGTTATATCATAGCCGCACTGATACTCATTGCCCGTTTTGTGATGTTTTTTGCCCAATGTGACAGCCTGTCTGATGTCAATTGGATAGAATTTGCCCAATATTTCCTGAATAGCCTGATGATCGCCGTGGCTATAATCGTGGTGGCAGTGCCTGAAGGACTCCCGATGAGCGTCACACTCAGTCTCGCCCTTAGCATGCGTAGAATGTTGTCAACCAATAACTTGGTCAGAAAAATGCACGCCTGCGAGACAATGGGCGCATCAACAGTCATTTGTACCGACAAAACGGGTACACTAACACGTAACCAGATGACTGTCAATGATATACTTTCCTATTGCGACATTAATGACATCATTAAGGAGGGCATATCTGTCAATACTACGGCATTTCTTGATATGACCGACTCGAAAAAAGTTAAGGCTATAGGCAATCCAACAGAAGGCGCATTGCTGTTATGGCTTTATAATCAAGGAGTTAACTATTGCGATTATCGCGATGACATGAGCCTTCTCTATCAGGTGCCTTTTTCTACAAAATATAAATTCATGGTAACCATCGTTGACTCGAAGGTGTACCATAAGCCGATGTTTTATGTGAAAGGCGCACCTGAGATAATATTGGCACATTGTAATAAAATTGCTACGAAAGATGGTGTCGTTGATATTGCTCCTTATGTGAATGACATTGAAAATCAGCTTGTTGCATATAACAAGCGTGCAATGAGGACCCTGGTGATAGCATATAAGGAGGCCGACCCCGATGAACAGTCTTTCGACCCTGAGACAGATAATCTTATTGCGGACAACCTCATCTTTGTGGCGGCGGTGGCTATTGCCGACCCTATCCGTCCTGATGTCGCTGAAGCCATTAAAAGCTGCATGAATGCCGGCATCGATGTCAAAATCGTGACAGGCGACACCCCTGACACAGCAATAGAAATAGCTCGTCAGCTCGGTTTGTGGGAAGATACCGACCAAAAGGACTTTAATCACATCTCCGGCAAGGATTTTGAGGCTCTCTCCGACGAAGAGGCCAAACGCCGTATCCCATTGATAAAGATAATGTCGCGAGCACGCCCTATGGATAAGGAACGCTTGGTGAGACTTCTTCAGGCAATAGGTGAAGTTGTCGCTGTGACAGGCGACGGCACCAACGATGCACCCGCCCTCAAAGCTGCTCATGTGGGACTGTCGATGGGTGACGGCACTACAGTGGCAAAAGAGGCATCTGACATAACCATTCTCGATAACTCATTCAAGAGTATCGAGAAGGCTGTGCTGTGGGGACGCTCGCTCTACCTGAATATCCAGCGTTTTATATTGTTCCAGATGACTATCAATGTGGCGGCTTGCCTCATAGTGATGCTCGGCTCTCTCCTCGGAACAGATGCCGTGCTTACTGTCACACAAATGCTTTGGGTGAATCTGATAATGGACACCTTCGCCGCACTCGCATTGGCATCATTGCCACCGTCACATAGCGTGATGAACGAGAAACCACGCCTCAAAGACGCTCATATCCTCACCAAACCAATGATAAGCTCCATAATTACAGTCGGAGTGCTGTTCTTGGTGATAATATTCGGATTTGTCCAATATTTCAAACATGTCGAAGTGTCATCACTCATGGATTTCTCAATAAAGGATTATATGGCCAATTACTTCAACTTCAAAATCGCTGACCCTAATGATTATACTGTTTATGAGCATTCCTTGACGTTTACAATATTTGTTTTTATGCAGTTTTGGAACCTGTTCAACGCAAAGGCGTATCATACAGGAAAGTCGGCATTTAGCAATCCCACAAGGGCTTTCAGCGGATTCGAACTGGCATTGGCTATAATTTTAATCGGCCATTTCCTGATTATAACATTCGGAGCGGAAATGTTTGGCGTCGAGCCACTTCAATGGCAAGACTGGCTGATATGTTTCTTCGGCACCTGCCCGGTCGTCATCGTGGGCGAGATACTGCGGCTTATTAAAAAAATGTGATTGTTATGAGGATTTTGATTTTAAACGGACCTAATCTAAACCTTATCGGCAAACGTGAACCGGAAATATATGGTAATCAATCACTTGAGGAATATCTCAAAGAGGTCTCCAAACGTTTTGACGGCATCGTGATTGACACATTCCAGTCGAATCATGAAGGCGTTTTAATCGATAAACTGCAGGATGCAATGGGAAAATACGACGGCGTGGTGTTTAACCCCGGTGGCTATTGTCATACCTCTATAGCCTTGGCTGACACGGTGAGGGCTGTCGGCATCCCTGTTGTCGAGGTGCATATTTCAAATATTTATGAGAGGGAAGACTATAGACATCATTCATTTGTGGCTGAAGCTGCTGCGAAATCAATTGTGGGACACGGACTTAAAGGTTATGAGGAGGCTGTTGACTTCTTGATTAATCTTGTCTCCGCTAAAAACTGATGAAAAACTTCAGAGATCACGAAAAATCCTTCTCATTTAGCTCGCCGTAAAGCTTTTTATGCTCTAAAAAATGCTTGAAAACGATGTTTTTTTGGTAAATTTGCGAGACGTGCTTGTGAACGAGTGCGTTTCTTTTCTTTTTCAAGGATGGAAGATGCCTGTAAAAACTCAAATGAGCTCTCATAACAGCCCAAAAATCACCAAGACATCCCTCGAAAAGGAATTTGAGAGCGGCAATCCAATCAAGCATTATTCGGTATGATATTGTCCCGAAAACACTGCCCTTCGGAAGATTTTTCATAAGCAGCGACAGGTTGTTTCGGAAGTTAAGATATGTCTTTCTCGCAGAACTTTTAGGCAAAGTGCCTCCCCCGATATGGTAAATCTTTGACTGTGAGCAGTACATCACCTTGTAACCCATGTTTTTCACACGCCAGCAGAAGTCTATTTCCTCCATGTGGGCAAAGAAACTGTCGTCCAAGCCCCCAAATTGATGATAAACATCGGCTCTGACAAACATACAGGCTCCTGTTGCCCAAAACACCTCTTTGTTGTCATCAAATTGCCCTCTGTCGGTCTCTAAGTGCTGGAAAACCCTGCCGCGACAGAAGGGATAGCCGTATTTGTCGATGAAACCGCCACCGGCACCGGCATATTCAAACTTGTCCCTGTTGTAATATGATAGAATCTTAGGCTGACATGCGGCAATGTTGCTGTCGCTGTCCATCAATTCGATTACCGGCTCAATCCAGTGCGGAGTGACCTCAATGTCGGAGTTGAGCAGACAATAGTACTCCGCCTCAACTTGACGCAAGGCTATATTGTATCCTGTCGAGAATCCGCCGTTAAAATCATTGATAATCAATCGTATATCGGGATATGCGGCCTTTAAAAACGTCACAGAGTCGTCGGTGGAAGCGTTGTCGGCCACTATGATCTCGGCCACATCGGAGCTGTTCTCGATGACGTTGGGCAGAAACTTCTCAAGAAATCGCTTGCCGTTGTAATTCAATATGACGACTGCTACTTTTTTCATTACCGCAAAATTACAAAAAAAATCACATGTGTCTCGTTTTTTTTATTATTTTGATTGCTAATTCATATTTACATAAATGATAAGGGACTTGACAACCGTCAAGCCCCATTATCGAAACAAAGTATGTGTGGTATGTGGTATGTTTGAAAATTACTCTTTGTTATCTTGGCATGTCGTAGTAGTCCTTGGCTTTGTCGCCGTATGAGTTCGGATTTGCCGCGTCATCAACACCGTAGTCGTTGTACAAACCGTATGTCCTCTTGTAAATCTCAGTTGTCCATCTGAAGTTGTTTATTTCGCCAAACGCGTCGGAGTGTATGAGCCTGAAATCGTTTGTGACAATATCGGTTGTCATGAACACGAACTTCTTATTACGTTGAGAACCAAGGGTGTAGTAATGCCAAATCTCATAAGGATAGGCACCCGGTTCAAAATAGCTTTGCACAATCCTGTCGGGGGCACCGTATTTCAAGAAGACAATGCCTCTGTCGGTCTCGTAGCCCTTGGAGCTGATGGTGCTGAATGAGCTGTTGACTCTCTGCACTTGTGAATAATAGTCCAACCAAGCTTGTTGCGGGTTTGTTTTGTTCCGGCTCGACCAGAAAGTGTAGAAAAACTGCTGCATGGTCTTAAGATCATCAGTTTTTACAAGTTCTTCCGCATAGTCTTTCTCTACGTATGTCGAAATAGGCGACAATGTCTTGATATATTCGCGAATAGTGTCAGTGTCGCTGATTTTTCCGCTGAATACCGCGTCGGTGTTGACAGCTGCGAGAATAGAGCTGTCTATCTGATAATATGGGTTGCTCCTTTGGAAGAAATAACGGTTCAAGCCTATAATCTCATTGTTTCTGTCACGCGCCTCAAGAATGAGATAATAGTTGCCGGAAGGCAGATTTGTGATGTCCATGCTGTTTATTATGACATCTATGTCCTTGGCGTTCATTCTCTTAGTGACATAGAAGTTGGTCAGCACAGTGTTGCTCTCAAACTCACAAATATATGTGTTGAGCAGGTATTTTTGGCCGTCTCCGAGCTGTTCTTTCGCGTGGTATATCTCGGCGTAGAATGTGAGCTTGTTCATGTTCTCAGGATAATACGGCAATATCATTGGTATTATGTCGTATCCGTTCTTCGAGGTGGCACTTTCTTTTTTGGCTTTCCAATAGCTCTCCAAGCCGAGGATACTTGAGAAGCAGAATTTTTGCGGGATGTCCACAACCAACTGATCTTCAACAATAAAAGGCGTGTCTTTCTTGTTGTTTTCGTCTTCAAGAACCACCTCTAAAGTGTAATTCCCGTTGTCGAGCAAATAGCGTTGCACGTCCATGAAAAATCCGTTGATGTTGGCTGTGTCAGCCTCTGACGGGCTTGTCAATGAGTATTTGCCGAAATTCTTTATCGACTCTCCTTGTTTGAAAAGCACTGTCACATTGATGGTCGCGCTGTACTGTCCTTGCGCGTCCTTAATATATGCAAGGCTGCTCTTGTCGTAGGTTATATATGTCTCAACGTATGGTTTTGACTCGTCACCGGGCATATCGAATGTCGCGTATGAAATATAGGAGTTTAATGTTTTCTGCTGCTGGGCGCATACCACTGAGCCGAGCATTGCCATCAAGCTGATTAAAACGATTTTTTTCATTATGCACATAAATTTGTTTCGATTGCAAAATTACAATCATACCAATATTTTGTCAAGTGTTTTGACTGTGTTTTTTATGGAAAAATATGGAAGAAAATCGTGTAACTTATTGAATAATATGAGTTTACACTACCCTGATTTTAATATTTGAAACTTCTTAAAAAACCGGGGATGAAATGATTTAACTCAAGCTGTGTGTTGAAAATGTTGCCTATACGGTTGCCGCGTTTGTTGGCGGCACTGTACGTCTGTTTGAGCAAGACGGCTATTTCGATGTCGGAGAACCCCATGAAGCTCAGTATTATAAATCTGAAATCAGCTTGTGTTAAATCGGGATAATATTTTGATAATGAATTAATTAAGTTAGGAAACGATTTGTTGAATGCGGTTGTGAGAGCGACAATCTTGTTTCTTGTGAGCGCGAGCCGAGGGTAGTCGCCGACAGTTTTTGTGAATATCTCCTTGCCCTCAAGCGATGCCTTGATTTCCTTGTAGATTTTGGAGCCGACAAACATTTCATAGCTTTCGTCAAAGGAACGCTTGGGTTCCTCCTTCGCCGCTTCAACCACCGTTTTACTTCTCTTCACTAACACACCTATTACGATTAATAAGGTGATTACAATCAATATCCACACCAAACCACTGATACTCTTTGATTTGTCGTTTGCTGCGGGACTGTTGTCAGTGACAAATTGCTCATACACGGTGTCAAGCTCCATCTTCACAGGTGTAAGGCGTGCCTCTGCTGACTGTGCTTTGGCCTGATATTGTGCATAGTAAAGCTCTTTTTCGTGTTCGTTAACCGAAAAGTAAACGCTGGCAAGCATTTCCGCCGCGTTGAGTTTCATTTTCGGGTCGCCTTCGTCAAAACATCTCAAGAGATGAGGAAGTGCTTCGCCATAAAGATTTTGATAATAAAAATGGCATGCCGTAAAATAATGATATTCAGACGATTGCAAGGATTTTGTTGATATTCTTCCATATATGGAATCGGCCGATTCCATGTCGAAAATATCGTATAATGCGATGCCTTTTTTAATCTGAATGATGTTGTACTGCTCCTCGGTGAGATTTTTTCTGTTCTCGGCAATTTCGTAGTTGAGGAGCGCTATATTCGAAATGTGATTCAGCTGATAAATGTCGCCGATTTTCAGGAGTATGTCGATAACCTCTTGCTGGCGGTTAGCGTTTTCAAATTGTCTGAGGGCGTCGTCATAGAAATAAGATGCCGGCTTCAGGCTGTTGACCTCGGAATATACGTCGCCGAGGTTCTCGAGAATTTGTCCGAGATAATGAAAATCATCGTTGTCGGTCTCTTTCTTCAGTGAAATAAGGCTTTTTTGGCAGTTGAACGATTCGATGAACGATTTCGCCGAATTGAGATAATCGGCGTTTTTATGCTCATTTCTGCCTTTTTGAAAGAAAATCTGCGACTTTTTTTCAAGAAAAACCGCGTCTTTGGCGTAATTTTTAGAACAGCTGTCCGCCAATTTTGCTATATTTTGAATATACTCGTCGGAGTTTTCATAGCTGTTTTTGAAATCCAAAATCTCAGACGGAATGGATTTTCTTTCACATGACGAAAAACATAACGTCGTGATTAACAATGAGATAAAAACAATATGTCTATAAAACATCTTCATAATCGGGAACAAAAATAGTGAAAATATGGCAAAAAAATAAAAATTTTTTAAAAAAAGTTCGTCACATTGAAAACTTTTGTATTTTTGCAGCGGAGATATGGCAGAGCGGTCGATCGCGGCGGTCTTGAAAACCGTTATACAGAAATGTATCGGGGGTTCGAATCCCTCTGTCTCCGCTGAGAAGGCAACTCAAGGGGGTTGCTTTTTATTTGTAAAAAGGTTTTGGGAGAGATGCCGGAGTGGTCGATCGGGGCGGTCTCGAAAACCGTTGAACGCACTGCGTTCCAAGGGTTCGAATCCCTTTCTCTCCGCTTTTTAGACTTTAGTCTTTAGACTTTAGACGTTGGTTTGGGGTCTTTTTTGTACACCATTAATGCCCTTAACGCCCTTAACGCCCTTATTAAATTATAATTTTTTCTTGCCATCGTAATAAATAAATCGTAATTTTGCGGTTTTAAAAATCGCTTATGAAAAAATTATTGTTTTTATTGCCGGTATTGTTTGTGACGACGTCGGCTTTCTCGCAACATTACGGCAAAAACAGGAAAGAAGCCGCAAAATACAAAAACAATCCCGATTATTACTGGGGTGAAAGCGACAATTGCAAAAACCAGAGCAAGGCTGACGAGGTGGCGATTAACGCTCTTCTTGAGAATATATCGTCCGACAACTCAATGCAGGGACTGTTTTTCATTGATTCCGATGAGGACGAAGCAGTGCAACGCACTCGCTCGATGGTGACATTCAATGACGAGATAAAAATGGCTTCCGATGAGCTTATCTTGAACGACGAGCCGCAGAAAGCCAGCGTGTTCCGTTATATCTCAAAAGCCGACTTCGCCAAAATTTGCAGCAGAAGAGAGGAAAAAATAAACCGTTACATATCAGACGGACTGTCGGCCGAAGAACAGATGCGTTACGGAATAGCCTTGCGGTACTATTATTGGGCAATGATGCTGTGCCACTCGCATCCGAACGGCGCAGGCTTGAAATTCAAGTACGACGGGGTGAACAGCGTGCCGACATATCATTGGCTGCACAAACAGACCGAGGACCTGCTTCATAATATAGTGATTCAACCTAAACGACAGGAGAAGACAGACGACGACCAGTTTATACTTTTCATAACCAACGGCAGCGACAGGGTTGACGGACTCGATTTCCAATATACAAACGGCAACGGCTACGCCAAAGGCACCACGGAGAACGGCTTGAGCTACATAAAAATGGTGCATCCCGACATGGACAATGTGAAGATACAGATTGAGCTTGAAAACAAAAACATCGCCAAGTCGTTCGACGCGGATGTTTACAGGGTGATGGACAAACTCGACGAACAGATAGTGTTTGCCGATGCCGTGCGGTATGTGAATATCGGCAAAGCCAAGAAAATGAAGTCGCTTGACGAGTTCAAAACCGGCTACAACACCGCCAACGCATCCGTTGAACGCTCGGAGCAGTTTCTCGACGCTCTGTCGTCGTCTCATGCCGAAATTGCCAAAGTGATGGCCGAGATAGAGAAAACACTCACTAAAAAAGGCGGTGCCAAGGCAGCCGACATCGAGCCTTATTTCACATCCGAAGGCATGGATATGATGCGACGGCTTCTCGCTTACGGCAAGGTGAGCATAGTAGGCAAAACGTCATACAAGTTCATCGACTTCGGCGATGAGGTGATTTGCCGCTCCATCCCAATGCAGTTCGATTTTGCCCGTAATACCAGTTTCATGCGCAACATAGCATTCCGGTTCGACAAAAAGACTAATAAGGTGAAATCGATAGCCTTCCGGCTTACCGATATAACCGAAAGCCAGATCCTCGGCAAGGAAATGTGGTCGGAAAACGCACGCCTCACACTGATAAATTTCATTGAAGACTACCAGACGGCCTACGCGCTGCAACGCCGTGAATATCTTGAGCAGATATATTCAGAGAGTGCCCTCATCGTGGTGGGCTCGGTGCTTAAAAACACCAAGAAAACCGACAATGTGCTTATGAAAGAGGAGGTGAAGGTGAAATACGACACCCTCTCGAAAAGCCAATATATGACAAGGCTCAACAACGTGTTCGACAACAACGAGTTTGTGAACCTTAGTTTTACCAACACCAGCTTCAACACCGTTAACGGCAAACAAAACGTCATAGGCGTGCAACTGCGGCAGGAATATTTCTCAAGCAGCTATACAGATGTCGGCTATCTTTTCCTCATGGTTGACCTCAGAGGGAAACTGCCTGTCATCGAAGTCAGAACATGGCAGCCAAACGAGACACCGGTGGATGAACTGATTGATAATTCATCATTTGTTTTCAGATAGTTCAAATAAAATTTATATATTTGCAAGACGAAATTTTGTGGTTTTATGAGAAAGTTTTTACTACTTGTTTCATTGATGTTAATGGGTTTCTCGGCAATGGCGCAGTCGCCGTTGAAACTGATAAATTGGCATGAGGTGCCCAACGAGATAGTTGATTTGGTGGAGCTGAAGCAGAAGGCGGGGCGCGACAGCGACTTCGACGGCAACAAGGCCGCGCGTATCAAGATTAAAGCCTCGGGATTCCCTGAGAAGACACTGCTCGACTTCACTGTCATCCCCAAATCGGGTATCGAGGTGATATACTCTGAACATAAGGACGGCGAGCTTTGGATTTATGTGTCGTCGAACTGCATGGGGACGATAACCATAAAATATCTTGGCGACTTCGAGTATAATGTTCCTAAACTGAAGGCGAAACGAGCCTATGAGCTCACTCTCGGCATGGAGACGGCGACAATGGTGATAAGGACGGTGCCGACAAACGCGGATATATACATTGACAACCAAAAGGTTGGCACGGGTTATGCCAGCAAGGCCGTGTCGATAGGAGCGGAGCACCGCTACAAGGTGCAGTGTGCCGACTATTGGCCTAAAGAAGGTGTGGCTTATTTTGATAAACGCGAGGAAAAAACGCTGAATATCGAGCTTGAGCCTAACTTCGGCTACATAAACATCAAGAGCGAGCCGAGCGGGGCGGAGGTGTATATCGACGGCAAGAAGGCAGGCACCACGCCGTATCTGTACGAGAAGATAGTGTTTGGCCAGCACCGTGTCGAGCTTAAGAAAACGGGCTACGAGAACTATGTGAAGGTGGTGAACGTGAAAGCCGGCGAAGATGAGAACAACCAGCTCGCCGATGTGGTGCTCACCGCTGTGCGTGTGCCAATGGGCAGCCTTGAACTCACGTCGAATCCTACGGGTGCGGTGATAACGATAAACGGCAGGCAGTACGGACAGACCCCTAAGACGCTTGACGACTTTGAGGCAGGCACCTACACCGTGTATTTCTCGAAGGAGGGCTACCAGAACCTGCAGCAGACAGTGACGGTGAAAGACGGCAAGAAAGAGGCCCTCTCGGTGACTATGACCAAGACGAGCGTGGCTCAGCAGCCGGTGCCGACCAAGCCGACAAACACCAATAATGCCACGGCGCAAACGGGTGTTAATGGTGTGTTTTCAGTGGGTGCCAATAAAAAAGTGATGTTTTCAAAAGGTAACCTGCAATACCAGGCTTCTACGCGCACTTGGCGATTTGCCGAGCACCAGTGGGATATGATTGGTGAAGCCAACAGAAACATATCCTCAAGCTACAGCGGGTGGATAGACCTGTTCGGGTGGGGCACGAGCGGCTACAACGGGAAGAACCCGTGGATGACCAGCATAACCGACACCGACTACGGTAACGGCGAGAGGGACATTGCCGGAACAAATTACGACTGGGGCGTGAACAACACCATCTCGAACGGCGGAGGTTACAGCTGGCGCACCCTGACAAGTGACGAGTGGGTGTATGTGTTCGACACAAGAAGCACAAGCAGCGGGATAAGGTATGCCAAGGCCACGGTGAACGGAGTGAATGGTGTTATCCTGCTTCCCGACAACTGGAGCAGTTCAAACTACAGCTTGAGCAGCACAAACCAAAGCGGCGCAAGTTTCGGCAGCAACCGCATAAGCCAGAATGACTGGGCGAGCAAGTTCGAGGCGCATGGTGCGGTCTTCCTGCCAGCTGCGGGCTTCCGGTACGGGACGAGTGTCTACCTCGTCGGTTCCTACGGCTACTACTGGTCGGCTTCGTACGACGATAGCAACGGCGCGCGCGGCGTGCTCTTCGACGGCGGAGATCTCAATCCTGACTATTGGTACTACCGCAACACCGGTCTCTGCGTGCGCTTGGTTCGCTCCGCTCAGTAATTATTCCCTTCGCAACCAGCGGCGGCCTTAACGCCCTTAACGCCCTTAACGGCTTTAAGGCCGCCGCTGCTGCCCTTAAAGTCGCCGTTCCAATTGTTCAAGTCAGAGATTCCTCACTACGCTGCCGCTCCGTTCGGAATGACAGGAGCACGCAGTGCGAGGAAACCCATTTAACAGTTTGAAGTTTGAAGTTTGAAGTTGGAGACGAAACGGAGTGTAGCTGTTTCTATTCGGAAATGTTGTAATCAGCCGGTTTCCTCCATGATGCCGTCAGTATTGTTTGATAAAGTCGGGAAACAACAATATCTTCTCGCTTTTCCTCGAATCGAAAAGTAGTTGCGGAAAATAGAAACTCCGTCTGAAAGCCGTAAGCTTGGACGACTCCGTTTTTTTTGTCTCCACATTCAATCCGTTCTTTTTCAAATAGTTAAGCACATCGTTGCTCATCAATATGAAATCTTCTTCGGTCATATCCTTGCAGTCAAAATCCAAATCTTCTGAAAACCTGTCAATGCCATGTATTATTCGGAGATTGGTTCCTCCAATAAACACAAGCTTTTTCGCGTGTTTCGTGGTTGATATGAAATCCAATATCATCAGCTGCAGAAACTCTTTGAGCATCATTTTGCTGAATGCCCTGTTGTTGCGGATGTTTTCCGGAAAATAACTTTTTATATTTTTTAAATCAATCATAACCGTAAAGCTTTAACAATAAACCGACTCTTTTATCTAATGCCTTGTTTTTAAAAAGTGCCAAATAATTCCTTAATCTTCCAATATCAAGTTCCTCCCTCATGAAACAATCATCAAGACGCAGATTCTCAATCTCTTTCTCTGAATTGTAAAAAGGATAGAGATAAAGTAAATCCAATATGGCTTTTTCCGGTGTTGCAAATAAGAAAGAACGATTGTCTTTCAGTGGCTTGGGCTCGTATCCGAAAAACAACTCCTCCTTTATATTGTTGTAGCTGAACTCGCCAAAATAGTTTGTAAAATGCGTGTTTTTCAATGATGTCACGCTTGTCGTTTGTATCACCATTTCGGGAATAATCCCATAAAACGACAACGCTGTGTGAAGGCTTACATACGACGGATTGTAAATTTTATTTGCAATAAGATATTGTATATCAGGCGTTTGCTTGCATTCGGTAAAAGCGTAGTACCCGTTTCTGAGTTTTGTAAGATATCCCTTATTTCTGCAATTTATGTTAAAAATGCAGTCGGGACGTCATTTTTTGATGTTTCGATGATGCTTGTTTGGATTTCTGTTTGTAAGTTTGCAGAAAATTTTAGTTATGAATGAAATAGAACTTATACAACAAAAGATTTACGAATTAAATGGGAAAAAAGTGATGTTTGATAGTTATTTGGCTGCAATTTACGGAGTTGAGACCAAGCGTCTTAAAGAAGCTGTGAGAAGAAACATCCGTCGCTTTCCGAGCGATTTTATGTTAGAAGTTACATCACAGGAGAGAAAGTTGGCAGTGAAAAACCAGTGTTTATTGCAACATCCTGATAATGAAGAAAATATAAACTTGAGGACGCAAATTGCGACCTCAAGTTGGGGCGGTCGCCGATATAATTCTTATGCTTTTACAGAACTTGGAGTAGCGATGCTGAGTTCTATCCTTAATTCAGATATAGCAATAGATAAAAACATCAAGATAATGAGGGCTTTTGTTGCCATGAGGAGCCTTGCACAATATATTGCGGACAATTATCAAAAGCTGCATAAAGAAATAGGTGAAATAAAAAACTATATTGAGGAAATCCTTGAAGACCAAAATGATATTAATGAGGACTATCAGGCACAATTAGATGCGATTAGTATAGCCCTTTCGGAACTCAAAAACGATCAGAAAGCATTGACAAACAGAAGACAAATTGGTTATAGACAATGAATAAGTTAATGAGAACTCCCGCCATCGTTATTTTCCTTTCCATAATTATTAAAATTTCGCTGCAAAAAAATCAAAAACTGTGAAATAATCACAAAATATCTGATTTTTTTATAGTTTTTGATAAATATTTGTGATTTTTGTAAAAATTAATCCTGTAAATTTTGTCAATCCTGCCCGAAATAAAAACCCAGTCATAATGTTTGACGGATTGGATAAATTTTGTGGTTTTGCACTTTAATTCGTTCAATATGAAAAAACGAGCAGATCGAAGATAAGATCACCGAACTGCGGGGAACTAATGTAATCCTTGACGTAGATGTGGTGTCAATTTGTCACTATTCCTGCCATTTTGTCTGTTATTTCCCTCTGGTACATAATTTGATATTGTTTCTGTCGAAAGCCGATGCGAAAGCAGAGGCAAGAAAAAACAATTAAAGATTTGAAAAATTCAAAGTAATGTTTAACAAAATTATGGAGGTATAAATTATGTTACCAGTATTTAAAAACAGTTGGTTTCCAACAGTATTCGATGAATTCTTCGACAGTGATTTAATGCCTCGTGCCAATACAACAGCACCGGCAGTCAATGTGAAAGAGGACGAAAAAGCCTACACCATGGAGCTTGCAGCCCCGGGCATCAGAAAAGAGTTCTGCCGTGTGAACATCAACGAGGACGGCAATCTTAACATCGCCATCGAAAACAAGACAGAACACAAGGACGAAGACCGCAAACACCATTATCTGCGCCGCGAGTTCTCTTACACAAACTACGAACAGAACTATTCGCTGCCTGAGGATGTCGATAAGGACAACATCTCAGCTAAGGTCGAACACGGCATCCTGACCGTCGTACTGCCTAAGAAAACAAAGAAAGAGATGAAGATTTCAAAGAACATAGACGTTCTTTAATCTACAGTCAGTCAGCCAGTTGATCAGTTAGTCAGTTGGTCAGTTAGTCAGTTAATTTAACTGAACAACTGATTAACTGACCAACTGACTAACTTTTTTTGTATCTTTGCAGCAAAATTTAAAAACGATGCTGGAACAATTGTATAGTATTCTGCAACAGACACTTACGATAACAGCCTTTGTCATCGGGATGATGATTGTCATTGAATTTATCAACGTGAAGACCGACGGGCTGTGGTCAAGCAAGTTGCAGACATCTCCTTGGGCGCAAATATTAATAGGTGCGTTGATGGGCGTGATACCGGGATGTCTCGGCACATACACCATGGTTTCGTTGTATGTCCATCGGGTTGTGAATTTTCCGGCTCTTATGGCTGCCCTGATAGCCACGGCAGGCGACGAGGTGTTTTTCATGTTCTCGTTATTTCCGGCTAATGCGTTGAAAATCATATTGATATTGTTTGTCGTGGCCATTGCGGTGGGAGCTGTACTGCAAATGACGATGAAAGACAAATACATAGGGCTGTCGGAAAAGGAGTTCCCCTTGCACGACGAGCCTGAATGTCATAACCATAATCATGGGCATTTTCTGAAGGAACACGTTTGGAATCACGTCATAAAAGTGCATCTTCCGAAGATTTTCTTGTGGAGTTTCAGCGTGATTCTGATAATCACAATTCTTGAAAATTATATTGATATTCAAGGATTTGTGAGTGATAACTTATATATTGTACTGCTTTTGGCGTTGCTGATAGGGATAATCCCGCAGTCGGGACCGCATTTAGTGTTTGTGCTATTGTTTTCAAACGGCACTATTCCGCTCTGTATTTTGCTCGCGAACTCCATCGTCCAGGACGGACACGGCGCATTGCCGCTGCTCGCCGAGTCACGCAAGGCGTTCCTGCTCTCAAAAGGGATGAAAATAATCCTTGGAGCGGCAATAGGAACAATCGGATTATTAATCGGTATATAAAAACATTCTGACTTCTAACTTCTAAAAAATATGACCACAAACGACTGCTTTTTCTTCGGTAAAATCACCAAAACACACGGTTTGAAAGGCGAGCTGACCATCAAACTCGATGTAGCAAATCCCGCTGATTTCAAGGATTTACGTTATCTCCTGATTGAGGATAAAGGTAATCTTATTCCATATTTTATTGAATATCAAAAGATTAGTGGAGATAAAATGTTTGTTTTGTTTCAAGATTTGAAAACAATCGAACAGGCGGTGTCGTTTATGGGTAAGGCTGTGTTTTTGCCGAATGAGATGATGCCGGAGCTTGACGACGACGAGTTTTATTATAAGGAAATTATCGGTTTCAAGCTCATCGATGCCACTAAAGGTGAAATAGGTGCCATCTCCGATGTGTTGGAATACCCGACGCAGGCCGTCATACAGGTGATGAAAGATGGCAAAGAAATCCTCATCCCGATTCACGATGATATCATCCAGAAGGTGGATAAAAAAGCTAAAACATTGAATATCAATGCTCCTGAAGGCTTGATAGATATGTATCTCAACATGTAAATATGGATCAGCGCCCGTTTTTCTTCAAGAAATTTGCCCTGTTTCACCATCGCTCGACCATGAAGATTGGGACGGATGCGATTTTGCTCGCCCGTTGGGTTGAAGTCTCTGATAATAATGATGTTTTGGACATCGGGACGGGCTGCGGACTCATTCCCCTCATGCTTGCCCAGAAAGGCATAAAAAGTGCCGACGCAGTGGAGATAGACCGTGATTCCTATGAGGAAGCGGCGCAAAATTTCGGTAATTCGGCGTGGAAATCACAGCTTTGCGCAATAAATGACGATATCAGGCACTATACCCTGACTTGTGGCAAAAAATACGATTTGATAGTGTCGAATCCGCCGTTTTTCTTTGGCGACAACGTCCCTGAAAAAGAGAAAAAAGGTCTGGCGCGTCACACTAACACATTGAGTTACAATGATTTGATAATTTCTGTTAAGAGCTTGCTCAAGCCTGATGGCCGTTTTTTCATAGTGCTTCCGGCACTCGAATCTAAGACCTTCTTGAAAGATGCCGCAAATCATGGGTTTTACCTGAAAAAAGAGATGAAGATTGTGCCTATAGAAGGCAAGGCATCAAACAGAATAAATATGCAACTTACTGTAAATCAAGTTGATAGCGTTGAAAGTGAAACTTTTGTCTTGAGAAATCCCGACCATTCTTTTACAAATGAATACAAAGAGTTTTTAAAAGATTTTTATTTGGATTGAAAAAAAGTCGTACCTTTGCAAAAAATTTTAAATGTTCAAACTGATAATCACAGCGGTAGTACAATCGGCGTTCCTTGCCGTCGCCCAATATTTCATGAAATTGGGCATGGACAGGGTGGTTGATTACAGCATGTCGTGGGCTTTTTTCAGGAGTTTACTGAACTGGCAGCTCGGTCTTGCGTTGATTCTGTACATTATCGGCATGGTGATATACATGTTCATGCTGAAAAACTACGAGTTGTCGGTCATTTATCCGCTGACGAGCATCAGTTATGTCTTCACAATGCTTCTCGCGATGTTTTTCCTCGGGGAAGCCATCCCATTCGTCAGATGGGCGGGAGTGTTCTTCGTAATGCTCGGAGTCGGGATGATAGCACGGTAGTTTGATAATATTTAATAATAAGGAAATGAGTAAATTAGTTGTTGTTGCTCTTGGTGGAAACGCTTTGTTGAGGAGCAATCAGAAAGGAACTTACAGCGAACAGATTGACAATGTAACAGAGACATGTGAGGCGTTGATGAGCTTCATAAACAGAGGCGACAATTTGATTATCGGCCACGGCAACGGTCCGCAAGTCGGCAATGTGATGCTTCAGCACGAGGCCGGTGCCAAGGTGTTTGACGTGCAGTTAATGCCAATGGATTTCTGCGTCTCCGAGACTCAGGGCTCAATCGGTTATATGATTGAGACGGGCTTCCGCAAGGTGTTGTCAAGACATGGCTTTAAAAACAATATTGTCACTTTGGTGACCCGTGTGCTTGTTGACGGCAACGACCCGATGTTCAAAAATCCGACAAAGCCGGTGGGACCTTATTATGATAGGGAAGAGGCCGAGGAATATGCCGCCGCCACCGGTGCCATCTTCAGGGAAGACCCGAAGGGTAGAGGCTGGCGTAAGGTTGTGGCATCGCCAAAGCCATTGGAAATCAATAATATTGAACTTGTCGAACAGCTTGCAAGAGGCGGTAATATCGTGGTCACTGTTGGTGGCGGCGGCATACCTGTGGTTGAGAAAGACGGTTACTACGTCGGCGTTGAGGCCGTTATCGACAAAGACCTCGCATCGTCGCTGGCTGCAGTGCAGGTGAAAGCCGATGAGTTCTACATCCTGACCGACGTTCCGCAGGCTTATATCAACTTCCGCAAGGAAAACGAGCAGGCTCTCGGCAGAATCACTGTGGCTGAAGCCAAGAAATACCTTGAGGAAGGGCAGTTTACGGAAGGCTCGATGGCACCGAAGATGCGCGCGGCCGTAAAATTCGTCGAAGCAACAGGCCATGATGCTGTCATCACCGACGCCATGAGCCTCGGAAACCCTGATGCAGGAACGAGAATCATAAAATAGCTTATGAGCTTATTAGCTTATTAGATTAGGAGCTTATGAGCTTATTAGCTTATGAGATTATGAGATTATGAGATTATTAGATTATGAGCTTATGAGATTATGAATTTCTAATCTTCTAAACTTCTAATCTTCTAATCTTCTAAACTTCTAATCTTCTAAACTTCTAATCTTCTAAACCTCTAAGCTTATAAACTTCTAATCTTCTAAGCTTCTAAACTTCTAATCTTATAAACTTCTAAGCTTCTAAACTTCTAAACTTCTAATCTTCTAAGCTTCTAAACTTCTAATCTTATAAACTTC
>FLNX01004392.1_pt1 | contig 36307 bp, 30 predicted proteins | sample 1140341 | NCBI WGS metagenome assembly FLNX01 (sample SAMEA3878208, study PRJEB12797) | bioreactor metagenome | biome: Moose rumen | place: Sweden | collected 2011-10 | reverse complement strand
TAAGAGCCTTAGCCTTCCCCTCGTTAGGATTTACGTCATTCCCTGCCGGCTGTATGCCAATGATATGAGTTCCATATGCAATAGAAAGACGGAAGTAACCATCGTGATCACCTCCCCACCCCCAGTTAAAGTGATAAAAGACACCATCATAGCCGTCGCACACTACTTCATGGCGAGGTACATTAAAAAGGACAGGTCTTTTACTCTTCATTTCATTATAGATGATGGAATCTAACTGATAATAGGTGTAAGAATCTATAGCAAGGGCATGCAAAGAAGTAGAGTAATCAAAATATTTCTGCATGTTCACCGTATTCATTGACGCCGAAGACTCATCTTCTCTATAATCCATATTTACTGAGACACCACAGTATTTCATCAGTTTTGCAACCGCATAACCAGACGCAGACATATCGTTATTCTCATAATTATCCTTCATGAGACCCCATTCGAATGTTGTGACAGGTAACTCTTTGTCGCTCAACCGTGTCGTATTTGGCATTACCTGTTTGGTCTGATAAGGCCATTTCCAATAATACATGACCTGCGCCATGGCGGTGGCAACACACCCAGTAACATTTCCTTCTGTCAACAGGTTGTATGGTCCTCTTTGGTTCCAGTGGCAGGTAAGCATAGGGGGAATAACCTGTCGGTCATTATAGGTTTGCGTCCTATGAATAGCACCCGTACGGCGACATGTCTCTATTTCCTTCGCATAAGAAGCGAGAAGATAGCGCATACAACAGGGTATGGAGTCTGCCGTGAAAGCACTTGCATCGCTATAGCCTAAAATATCATCTACATTGTCATCACCACTGACAATGACAAAACTATTCTTTGAGGTATTGAACACATAGAAGCATGGGGAATCTTGTGATTCCTTACTATCTGACGCCCTTCTGGAATTTTCATTCGCCTGTTCAGAATTCGTCATATCTGACAAACTGGACATGGTACCTACATACACCAACTTGGGTGTTGGGGTGTCTATAGCAGAAGTCGCCCGATGGGTGTGTTGCGCCTTATGATGGTTAAAGAACTGTTGTGCCTTCTGCAAAGCCTGCTCCACTGTCACCACTCCCGCATTCATTGTCATGGCAACAACAAGACCTAACATGATAATCGCTATTTTCCTCATAACTTTCTATTTTAGTTATTGTTAATGCTGCAAAGATACTGAAAATAAGTGAGTTGCGCAACAGTTTATGTATTAAAATACTGACAAACGGGATTATCAGTAGATGACACGGTAAAAAATAACGATATGAGGGAGTAAAAAACATACCTCTTTCACCAGACACCTCAAAATTCTTAAAATGTTAGCATTGTACTTGCACTGCTTTCTTTTAGTAGACGAACTCCGTTAACAATTAATAAATTGAAAATCTTGGGAATTTTATATTGAAAATCTTGGGAATTTTATATCTTTGCCGACAAAATAGTAAATATTATGTATTATCAGAGGCTTATAGAAGAAAACATCGCACTGAAACTAAAGTCATCAGGTGCGGTGCTTGTAACTGGTCCAAAGTTTTGTGGAAAGACCACCACATGCATGCTGTTTCAGAAAAGTTTCGCAAAACTAAACACGAAACAGGCTATAAATATAGCACGAATGAACCCAAGATCCGTTCTCAATGGTGAAAAGCCAAGACTTATTGATGAATGGCAGAAGGCACCAGATATCTGGAACCAAGTAAAGGATGATTTAGACTTTGAATACCAGTTTGGCAAATATATACTTACTGGTAGTAGCACACCTGCAGACAAAACAGAAGTACATCATAGCGGTGCAGGGAGAATTACCCCTCTAAATATGCGACCAATGACACTTTGGGAGTCAAAAGAGTCGAAAGGCTCTGTTTCACTGAAAGAGTTATTTGACGGAGGAAAGAATTTCCCATGGGACATGAATACGGAATTCACACTAGATGACGTTTCGTTCCTGCTGTGTAGAGGGGGATGGCCTATTTCCGTGTTGGCACCAAGAGATATTGCGCTTGAGATAACGAAGAACTACTATAATGGACTCTTTGTGTTTGAAGACAGTGAAAATGAGCGTTTCCGCAACAAGAAACCTGAGGTGCTGAGAATGATTTTGAGAAGTTATGCCCGTAACATATCAACAGAGGCTGCGGTTTCTACCATCATTTCTGATATCCGTCAAAGCAATGAACGGACAATGGACACGAAAACCTATGATAACTATATGGAGGCACTGAAAGACTTGTTCGTTATCGAGGATTTAGAGGCATGGAATCCTAATATCAGGTCAAAGACATCTATAAGAAGTACACCAACACGCCATTTTGTTGACACATCAATTGCTTGCAGATGCTTAGGTGTAAGCCCTGAAGACTTGAAGAACGACTTGGAAAGTTTTGGATTATTCTTCGAAGACTTTGCTGTAAGAGATCTTACGGTATATGCAAACCATCTAGGGGGGACTGTAAAACATTACAGAGACAATGCCGGACTGGAGTGTGATGCCGTAGTGCATCTGGAAGATGGCAGATGGGGCGGTATTGAAATAAAATTAGGTGGTGACGATTTAATAAATGACGGTGCGGAATCCCTGAAAACACTCCGTAACAAGATTGTGGAGAAGAGTGACGAGAAGGCTCCATCGTTCTTATTGGTATTGACTGCTGTTGGTGGGGCATACAGACGAGAAGACGGAGTGTATGTAGCACCTATCAACTTTCTGAAACCCTGAAAAACGGTTTTAGACCGATAGTCTCTGAAACTCCACCCACAAGAGAAGACGACTGGCAGGTACTCATTGCCCTGCCAGTCATTCTTCAAAGAGATAAAAAGATTTACTTCACAATGATCTTCTTGCCGTTGACAATGTAGACACCCTTTTGCAAACCATTAAAGTCCGTCGCATTGGAGCGAACTTTATTGCCTCGCAGGTCATAGACATCAAATGTTTTGCTTTGCCCTATCTCGTCAACACCTGTTACGTTTCCACCCACATTAACCAGCAGTTCATTGCTGATAATGGCATTGCCACTGAGGATAATATTAAACAGTACATCGCTATCAGCATGGAAGGGTGAGTTGGATGGTGAGTAAACTATTACACGACAAGTATTTGCGTCTATCATCCTCCATGTCACCTGGTGATCACTTACACTGTTCAGGCTGATGTCGTTGACAGTCGAACCATCCGACAGGTTAATGTCAAGCTGAGCCGCAGTATAATTCTCCGCATTCCTCAACTTAATGCTGGCACCATTCAACTTCAAGTTGTTTGTAGCAGCCGCACGATTCGTCAACTCACGAGCGTTCGACGACAGGATGATGTTCACCACGCTGACAATGTCCGTCACGTTTATTACACCGTCATTATTCACATCGGCTGCTATCGGGTCGAACTTAGCGGAGGGATGACCTAAGATGGAGTTCACGATCTCTACAATGTCCGTCACATTCACCAATCCATCGCTATTAGCATCACCACGTAAGACATTACTTCCATTGACATTGACAGTACATTTCGCCGTCAACCCATTATCTGAGGTAAGTACTATCTCCACACTTCCTTTTGCCATGGCTGTCACCATTCCCCGACTGTCTACTGTGGCAACAGATGCGTTAGATGTCGTCCATGTCCATTCTTGGTAGTCTGCCTGCAAAGGAACAGGTTTTGCACAGATAACGACTTGCTCACCTACCGACATCTGAAGTGTGGCATCCAGTATCTTCACACCCTGCAACGGTTTCCTTTCTCGTCCGGTGAGTATCTGCTTGGGAGTCGACCTATTGCCACTCGTTCCCCCATCTCCCAATTGAGAGAAGTCATTGGCTCCCCATGTCCATACACTTCCATCTGCTTTCAAGGCAACTGCAAAGTTCTTCCCTAATTCGATACTTTCGACTTCTTCCATCACCTTTTGAGGCTGAGAGACACTGGTCGTAGAGCCGTCTCCCAACTGTCCACAACTATTATCTCCCCATGTCCATAATGCATTATCAGAGTCTATTGCCGCCATGAAGCGGTCACCCACCGCAACGGATTTTACTTTGTCCATCACTTGAACGGGATTGTCTGGTTGAATATTGGTACCGTCACCAATCTGACCTGCATCGTTCTTTCCCCAAATCCATAACGTCCCGTCAGTCTTTACGACAGCGACATTAGCATGATCCCATTTAGAGACAGCGAAAGTATCGACACCTGTCATGATTTGTTTTGGAGTATTGCTATCTTTAACTGTGCCGTCAGCCAATAACCCATTGGAATTACAGCCCCATCCGTAAAGGGTCCCGTTTTGCGACAAGGCAAAAGAGGTTTGCCAACCAGGAACTGCTTGTTTCACCTTAGACAATGAAGACCATTGCTGGAACTGACTATACGACATGTTCTCAATATCACCAACCTGTCCGAAGTCATTACGACCTGCCATCCACAAAGAACCGCCTTTTAAGATAGCAGATGCTTGTCCTCCCGCCGAGACGATATCTCCTTTTACGCTGGAAATCAGCAACGGATCTACAATCAACGAACCATCACTATTCATCTCGCCACAGAATTGCAAGCCCCAGCCCCATACTTCTCCATTGGTCTTTGTGAATAAGTTATGGGTGTAACCACAACTTGCCATACTGACATCACTGGCTATCTGACGAGGACCGGACCATTGCGTCTGGTCGGTATAGTCGCCACCATCATACTGGTTGATTTTCCTTCCCCAATATAATAAGGTATTGTCTGTCTTCACTGCTGCCGCTTGCTGATAGCCTGCGGAGATGCTACGGATAAACTCTCCTGTGGTGAAACTCCACTGCACAGCCTTGTTTGGTTCTCCATTACCTGCTACCACAGCACCTTCAGGAACAACCACAGTATAAGTGTAGCCTAACTCCAAGTCTTTAGCAGGCACAAATACCAATCGCTTGCCTTGTAAAATAAACTTGCCGTCCACGACTTGCCCATCGTTTCTTTTTACCGACAGGTTCTTGAATTGCGTACCCTTCTTCACATCAATCTCATAAGTGATGTACGGGTTCACATCTTTGTATATATAAAGTTGTTCGTCCAAAGGATATCTTTCCATAACATGGACGTGGCTGATTTTATATGTCCCTTTATATACTGGTGTCGCATAGCCGTTCTTATAGGCTTTAGCCCATACCGTCACTTCCTTGGTGATAGTAATAGGCGAGGTATATAGCGTACTCGTCTCTGAAGGCTCAGAGCCATCCAATGTATATCTGATTTCAGCATCACTCTCGCTTGCTTTCAGTACCAGTTGGTCACCTGCCTCCACATAGCCAGCCGCCATTGACGCTGTCATCGTCATCGGGGAGACATCGCCTGTCGTGAAGGAGAAACTAACGTCCTTATTATAGCCTGTGCCCCATTGATTCTTCACCCCATTGGCGGGAATTAGGAAGGTATATTTAGTAAATGGCTTTAAGGCTTTGGTAGGAATAAAAGTGACCGTCTTTCCATAAATACTTACCGTACCCTCCACTTTGTTAGACTCTGACCCGGCATATAACTTGATTCCCGAAGCCTGTGTGCCGGAATATAGCGCAAGGGAATAGGTGGCGGATGGTTGTTGGAATACCGTCACATCAGTACTGCCATTTTCTGGCGATATACTTTCCACAGTGAATGGAGGTTCCGTCACCGTGATCGTCTTGGTCGTTGATAGACCATTTGCCGTGGTCGCCTTGATAACAGCGGTTCCCGCACTGACTCCCGTCACCACTCCGTTCTCATCAATGGTTGCCACAGAAGTCTTGTCAGACGACCATGTGACCGCTGAATGATGAGTAGAGGGTGTAAAATCTGCCGTCATCTGTGTTGTGTATCCAATATACACACCTGACTCACCAGATACAGAAACGGATGTGGGTGATATTCCCCACACTTTCACACTACAACTTCCCGTCACATTATTGTCTGTGGTAGCATAAATTGTCGTCTCTCCTACCGAAAGACCTGTTATCGTAGCAGAATAATTATCCCCATAAAGGGAGGCGACTCCCCCATTTTCAGAAGTCCACGACAAATTATAGGGAGCGTCTGAAGGAGAAACAGAAGCCGTCACTGTCGCAGTCTCGTACTGGTCTATCTCTAATGACGAGGGGGAGAGGGTAACACTTTTGGGGACAGGATTCTCCACTGTGATAACCCATGTGTCAGAATAGAAGATGGGGAATGTACCTGAAACTGTTCCTTCACACGTAATTATAATATAGCCTTCTGATCTTCCAGTAACGATACAATACACTTGTCCGTTCATTCCTCCCATCCTTGTCACACAAGACGTATTGCCTGAATAACTCCAACTATAGTTTCTACCCATAGCAATAGTAGGAGTACAAGTAAACGCCTCTCCTACCTTGATTGTCTTTTCATACCATCCAAAGGCCGATGCATTCAAACTGAACATCACCATCGTAAGTATCAGAAGTATGATCCTATTTTTTTTCATACATCGAATCTGTCTAAATTATTCAAATATTATGGTAACAGCCCATTCGTCATCCATGTTGGTACGTTGCCCAGCGTTGTTGCGGGCAACAACCAATAGGCGATAGATACCCTTCTGTCCCTTGAATGTTGTTGAGGCTTCTTGTGTAGAAGGGATATACATCACGTAAGGACCGTCTTCCTTTGCATAGTATACACTGTAGTCACGAACACCCTCACCGTCATTGTATGTCCATGAGAGACTCACGTCAGAACCTGCAGTCGCAGTATATCTGTCTGCTGTCAATTCTGGTCCCGTGGCATAAATTATCTCCTCATAGAAAGGGGCTGACTGGCGTCCTAAATCATCAATGGCAACACAGGTGAAACGGGCTATACCTTTGTCTGTTGACGGGTCTTGACGGGCATGGTCTGGAACCGCGAGAAGGCTTTCGTAAATGAACGATGGCTGACCGACATCCACCTCCTCTATTAAGTCTGTGCGATTGCTCCACCAATAACGCAGTTTCTGTATTTGTGTCGCTTTCTGCTGGAGTTTCATAAAGACTGCCTGCTGCAAGGCTCCATAATCTCCATAGTTGTCACCAAAGCGGTAATTGAGGGTATGCATGCCCTCTGTCAAATCTGACACATCTATCGTCTGTTGCCAGAGATTATCATTGACAACTACAGACTTACGCTCCGCACTATTCGTGTCAAGCCAATATTCTACTGTGTTTATCGCTTTTGCGCCCTTATCTCGCAACGGTTTTACAAAGAAAGCCCACTGCTGCAAGGGACTCCACAGACCTTGGTCATCTCCAACGCGAAAATAAAGTCTATGCATACCTTCCCTCAACTGACTCGCATCAATCGACTGATTGATAGTCTGCTTTGTCCCGCTTATGCTCGTTTCCGTCATTTCCGTCTGATTATCATCAAACCAGTATTGGAAACGGCTTAACTGACGGTCATCTGCTTGTGCAGACAAAAGCAGTCCACTGGAGAACAATAATAAAATCCACCTTTTCATCATTATCCTGATTTTTAGTTCTCCGCCTTTACTTCTATTTTGACATTAATCTTACCCTCGTCATTGGTGTTGCCATCAATGGTCTTACTGAGGATGCGAGGGATAGCAGGGTATTGAGAGAAGCCCGTTCCGCCATAAGGACCTACTACTGTGCCATCTTCTCCTGTTGGTGCATTTTGCGGTTTTGCAGGATAAAGAATCTCACCTTTAAAGAGGTCTCCAAAAGTACCTCCGGAATTATTAGAAGCCAAAGAGGTTGATGTTGTATTAAAAGTAACTGTCCCTGTGTTTTTCTTTACAAAGAAACCGACATTATAATAAAACTCGGAAGGTGCCGTACAAGTAATGCTGGCAGAACTCCCCGATATAGACTCCGCCCCCAATAGACAATTTTTGTATATGGCATAAGGCTCCTTGTGAATACTATACCAACTTGAATAATAGTAAATAACACAATTAAGGATTTTTCCTATATTGGAAGTTGTATTCACGTCAGAAAAATCATTAATGGTACAATTTTTAAAGGTAAAGTCTATTGCATAAGGCATTCCCTTTATTTCTTTATGTACACATTGGTCGAATAATGCGTTAGTGTAATTGCTGGAGGCATCTAATTTCTCTACCCAGCAACGAGTGACTATCAGATTGGTTGAACCTGAAACATATAAAGTACTCGAAAATAAAATACCTTCAATGCGAACATCAGTACCACTAATAGTGAGACTCTCAAAGACAGTATTTCCTGTCTCCTCATAAGCACCTACTCCTGTTATCTTTACCGACTTGGAAATACTCCCCTCTGGAGCATCAAAAGTACCTGCGGAAAGGGTAATTTGGTCTCCGTCCTTTGCTTCTGCGTATGCTTCTTTGAAGGCATCAACCCCATAAAAAACTGAAAGATTCTCTCCACTCTGCAATGTAGCAGTCATTCCTTGTGCAAAAACATTCTGACTCATTGCTATAAGTACAAACAATGTAAATACAATTTTCTTCATTTCCTTTTTTTGTTTTTAGTTATTATTATCGCTACAAAGATACGGAAAACGCACAAACTTTGCAAACGGCAAAAGACGAAGAAACACCCCAACTGGGACTAAATGCCGCTAAAGCGACGAAAATGACGGACAAGAGGGAGAAAAACAAACGAGTTTGTTTTGTATTTCTCTCAACTTTTCGTAACTTTGCCACCGATATCGATGACTTAACCAGACAAGGGACAGGCTTAGCGGTAAGTGCGGATCGGTATATTTCCACACAATAGCAATAATATCATAAAACAATTATCATTTTTTGATAATCCTTTTTTGATAATTCCGCCTTTTTGTTTATCTTTGCACCAAACAATACTGAGAAGCAATGACAGATAACCCTTTTGTTACTAATGGCTACGCAGGCCCAGAATACTTCTGTGACCGTGTCGAAGAGACAAAGATGTTGGTGGACTTCCTTACCAATGGCAATAATATAGCACTCATGTCGCCACGACGCTTAGGGAAAACCGACCTTATTAAACATTGCTTTGAACAGCCTGCTATCAAAGATAAATACTATACGTTTGTTATTGATATCTATGCCACCGATTCATTTCGCGACTTTGTCAACATCTTCGGTAAAGCAATCCTTGAAGCGCTTAAGCCCAAGGGGCGTAAAGTCTGGGAAGGATTTCTGAATGTACTGTCATCCATCCGATCTGATATTACCTTTGACATCAACGGAAATCCTGTTTGGGGACTCGGGGTTGGCACCATGGTGCCCCCTCAGACGACATTGGACGAGATTTTCAGTTACCTGGCGTCTGCCGACAAGCATTGTATGGTGGCTATCGATGAGTTTCAACAAATCGTTTATTACCACGACAACAAGAATGTTGAGGCTGCGTTAAGGACGCAAATTCAGAAGTGTACGAATGCTAATTTCATCTTTGCCGGCTCGCAACGGCATCTTATGAGTGAGATGTTCCTTTCACCATCTCGCCCCTTCTATCAATCAGTTGTCCCCATGAGTCTTCATCCTATTCCTATAGAACATTATTGGGCATTTGCTGAGCCGCAATTTGCCCTTTCAGGCAATAGGAGAATCACTCATGATGTGGTTGAGCAGGTATATCATCGCTTTTATGGAGTAACTGCCAATATACAACGCATCATGAATCTGTTGTATATGCGTACACCAGCCAATGGAATGTGTACTATGGATATGATAGACGACGCTGTCAACACTTATCTGCAAATGTCGTCGGAAGCATACGCAACTCTTTTGCGGCAGATGCCAGAAAAGCAACGCAATGTCTTGTTGGCTATTGCTGCGGAGCGTCGTGTCAAGAACATATCAGGTGGTAAGTTTGTGCACAAATACCGTTTACCTTCAACCAGTAGTGTGGTGTCAGCAGTAAAAGGTCTATTAGAAAAGGACTTTATCACTCAAGAGGATGGCGAATACTTCGTCTACGATCATTTCTTCCAACTTTGGCTTGAAAAAGAAAGATTAATTTAATTCAAGTTTCGCATGCTTCGCATTCTCAACTTTCAGAGGTAATTTAACCCTACTATACCCCCTTTCCCCCAAGAAAACTACTCTAACGCCTTTGGAAAGTGGTTCGGCAAAGCGGTCTACGACAAGAGTTTCATCGAGACAACGGAAAAGGATGGTGCCTACGAACTACAATCACCTTCCTTTGATCTGGGCCTCCGCCGCCATTAGAACCGCCATCATCACTGCCGCAACCTACAAAGCCATAGCGGCTAACATCATTAACATTGAAAAAATCTTCTTCACAATTGTAAAAAAATTGTTCAGTATAACTTTCTATTTCATTTCTCTTACCAGAAGACCAGGATATAAATCCCTACCGCTTACCTTCTCAAAGGTAGTGAAACCCTGTGTTGCGTTCTCTGCTCCTTCCTCCGCTGCCATGAAACGGTTGTCCCATATCTTGCCCTTGACAGGTCTGATGACAGCAACACGTTTATACTCTACATGACCATTCTTATCCTCAACAGCCTCTAACACCTCATAACGGCTATTTTCGGTAATACCCTCTTTCAGTCCTATCTCACACGTCAGAGGTTGAGTACTCCTTAAAGGAGCTTTGACCTTAAATACTTCGAAGTTTTTCTGGAGATTGGCGATATTCTCGTCAAAGGCTCTCTGACAAGCCTTTCGAACCATTTTCTGGGGTTCCGACTCGTTGATGCCGGCAAAAGACACATCTTTTCCACTGCTCTCTTGCATTCCCAAAAATACTAAAGAGAACTTACCCCTGTTATTCTCAAAATTCTCTTTCTTGGCACCATCTGGCTTTTCGGTATATACTTGATTGTAAAAGAAAGAGGAGGCTTCCTCGTCCCATACCAGTTGATAGAGGTATGTTTTGATTTTGACATTAAAACCCTTATAACTGGCTATTAGGTCACCCAAGTCTTTTTGATTTGCCATATCCTGTCCTTGAAGGGTTCCTGCTGTCTTAATCGCTGCACTGACAATTCCTCCGACAACAGACGTTCCTCTACTTTTGTCGATATACCGAATATCATTAACCAGGACAAAGGTACTGCCTATCAATTCTTCACCAGCATCTCTCAGTAATGCGTCTTTGCGGACAGAAAGGGCTGCCAACCTCTTATCAACCTCAGAAGCATTCTGATATCCTCGTTCCTGTACCAGTTCCATGTCACAGATGCCATCACCTCTTTTGCGATGAAACCACTTTGCGACGAGTCGGCTTGCCACATATTGTTTCTGGAGGAATGCATCGAAGTCATTCATCTTGGAAGGGTCAGACGAAGCATTGACGATAAATCCCTCGTGCTTGTTGAGTCCTTTAACCTCAATCTTCTTATCAGAAGTATAGAAGACCTTCTTGCCCAACCCATGATCATTATATTTATCAGGTACGGGCATCTCATCGAAGGCCTTCTCAATCTCTTGCTCGTAAGCCAGACTACGATGCCCTATCATCATGGAATAGATAGAACCACGACGATAGAGGAAAACGGAGTCTCCTGTCTGGCAAAAGCCAGCAGGAGACACCATCAATAATATGGCGACAAGACATTTTCTCATGGCCGAATCATCTTAATAATCCCAATCCTCCTGAAGGTTGTCATAGATTCGCACTTCGTCGGGTTCCTTTTCTGTCCACAGATTCTTTTTCTTCATATACTTTGTGTTCTCCTCTACGATTTTCTGAATCTTATTGGCATCCTTGTTGCCATCAATCAGTTTTATCTCGGAAGGAACTTCAAATTCTGAATCCTCTACTTTGCGTGGTGTGATAGACTTTGTTTCGCTGTCCATATACATCAAGTAGTCCAGATTCAGCATGTCGTTCGATGTCATTGAGGAGGTGTTATTGATGTATTTCAGGGGGGCACCTTTTACTCCTGGAAGGAGGGGAACATCTTCAGTTGAGCCCGGACAAGAAGAGTCGGAACATACTGCAAATTGATGATTCATTATCGTAGTGGATTTCGAACCTGCCGAATCCAGTTTCACCTCCGACTTCACCTGATAGATATCACACTTGTATCCTAAGATGGTCATGGTCTCACCTGTCTTCACCACATCACCTTTCTGAATAGCTGCTGTCTGTTCCTTGTTGGCAGTTATACTGATGTTCTGAAAATAGCCTTTCTTGATATATGGGAAATAGGTGGTGGTCTTCATGTTGTCGCCATCTTTCTCCACAATTGTCACACTGTTGTTGTAAGGTGTCATTACCTTGTACTTGTTAAGACCTTTAAAAACAGTAGTCGCTGTATAGGTTCCATTAAACCCGGCACCATTCTTTTCTACTTTTTTCATTACTTTCTTCAGAATCACTTTTGCTAAAATGTTCTTGGTGAGCACTTGCGACTTCATTTTCGTAACGGAATGAATGTTTGTCGTTACCTCTCCTTCGTAAGGAGACGTTTCCTGCGCCACGGTGTTCCCTAAGCCAATGACCATTGACATAAGGGCTAATAACATCATCTTTTTCATACTCGTCTTTTTATTGGTTAATAAATTATATAAAATTACTTGAATATTGTATAGTTGGTTTGTTGCTGTTGGTTCTGACCATAGGCTATTGCCACCTCCTTAGCCGCATCAATACGCTGCTTCTCCAGACTGACATTGTCCTCGTAGACTTTCAGTCCGATATCCCAAGGGGTGTTCTTCTCTGCCTTCGCCTTTATCTCACGCATCAACTCACCAGCTGCCGCATAACTGTTGGACTCGGGGTCAATCTGTGCTAACAGATTTGCGGCTTCTATTGCTGCCTCACTGTCAGTCCGCGCGCCCCAGATTGCCTGTGCTCTGGTAAGCAGTTTCATTCCTTCTACATTGACACGTGCCTGCCATACCTCCGTCATCATCTGCATGGCAGCGTCATAGCCTTGAGTACATTCTGGGATACACATTAGCACATAAAGTGCTTCGTCATACTTGCGAGTCTGCATCAGCATCCGCGCTTTTGCCAATGTGCGTTCGGCGTTCTTGTTGTAGTAATCGATAATCCGGTCTTGCGCTTCATAGATAAAATGCTTGATTTCTTGGTTTTTAGGTGAAAGGCGTTTCACGGCATCACCATAGGCCGCAGCCTCTGATGTTCCAACTCCATCCATGTCTGTAGAATAGGAGGAGAAAACAACACCATCTTCGACATTCATTACTTTCAAAGTCAGCATCAGTTGATAGACTATCTGTTTGGGAGGTCCTGGGGTGACTGACTTCCCTAAGACCTCAAACTCAGGTACTATGGCAAAGGTGTGGAAGTCTAAGGTACCAGACACGCCATTGGCTGAAAGCAGTTGTCTCAGTTTATTTCCGATAACGCGTTGGGTGGAGTTCGGGACCGGTTGAGCAGCCGTCTTGAAAGCTACCGCTATAGGCAATTCACAATCTTGAGCGTGCGCCCCTAAAGCCATGATGCCTATTATAAATAAGGAGAATATCTTTTTCATCTCTTTTCTTTTTAAGTGTTTATTTTTCTCCAACCACTAGCAGGCAACGTCCCAATCCACGATTAACCACCTTTGTGATGATATTATAAGGTGCTGCCCGCAGGAAGTTACGCAGTTGGCGTGCAAACGAATCTGCATCCTGAGCCATCCCATTGGGACGATAGACTGGAATTCTCACCTGATCAAACAAAAGATAGTTCTCTGTTCCATCACTTTTTGAATAGCGATGTTGTACGGTATTGTCGTGCATCCACTCATCAATGACCTCCGACAGTTCCTTCCCACTGTATTCTGTTTCGAAGTCAAGGTCTTGACCATTGTCTGGTATCTGCAACTCTATCACCACCTCACGACCATTCTCCAGCAGGTCGTCAAAATGCTCTCTCAACTGAGTAGTAAAGGGATCCATGTGGTTTTGCACAGCTTCTTCTATTAGTACAGGTATTTCTGCAGAGAAAGATGGGGCACCAGTACCCTCGGCACCAGCCACTTGCTTATTGCTATACGCATCCAGTCCACGAAGGTTATAGGTGATGGAGCGTTTGGGACCATTGATGTTCACTCCCCAGTCTACTTCTATGATAATGTCGGCACGGGCCGTGCGACGTAGACGATCGACTGGACTCTCTGCTAAGCCTGCTCCAGATGTCTTTGTACGCAACACACTATTCTCCTGACTGGTGCGCTCAATAGACTTCAATGTCTGTGACATGTCCTGCAAAGGGAATCCTCGCTCAGCCATGAGAGTATTGATTTTACCTATCACTGCCATCAATTCTCGGCTTGTCTGCATGGCACGCTTATAATCCGGATAAGTCACTACCTCACCCATAACATCCATCGATGCCATGCATCCATTTTCTGAACACCAAACATCACTGGGGACAACCATCAACTTGGGTAGTTTTGCCTGTCCCATCATGGTGATAGTTAAACTCAACAGTACGATGACTGTATATATCTTTTTCTTCATCATTTTCATTATTATTACGGGTTCTGTGGAATAATCTTATCTTTTATCAATTGTTCACGGAGTTTCGGGCAAAGGATACGGACAGTAACACTCCACCGGGTTCCAAGACTACTTTTAACACTCTCGCGTGACTTTTTCTTATTCTCATCTTTCAAGGATACGAAACTCTTGTACTTTCCGCCATCAGCAAAGAACTTATTGAAATAGTCTGCATACCGCTCACGGGCATTCACCTCGGTAATCATAGGACGCATATTACACCCATCCATCCCTTCTTTGATTCCTTTAAAAAGAACATCCCTAACAGCATTCTTCATAGCCTGTTCCACGGCATCTTTCTTTTTCCTGCCAAAGCCCCAGGCACGCAATGTCTGCGACCCGTCTTCCTCCACACCGAGACACTGAGTCTCAAACTCGACACGGGCGGAATTACCCACTTGAGCGTGCACACTCAACGAAAACAGTGTGAAAATACTTATTGCGATTTGTTTTATCATATCTTCCCCAATTTAAAATCCACTATTTAATTTCTTGATGACACCTGCCTTCTCCAAATCCTTCCGTAATTGCGACTTAGAAACATTCACAATACCAGACACTACATATTGCTTACCTTGCTTGACGGTTTGTAAAGACCCATCAACTATGGAGCAATAGGACTCGCACCCACCCCCTACTTGAAAGAATGGCTGGAAGAAGTCACTGTATTGCTGCTCAACGGTAGCACTTCCTGCTAATGGCGGCTGGGACACACATCCTTGTCCACCGCTATAGCCACGAAATAGAACTCCATGAACAGCACAAAGTTTCAGGATGGCATCACCGATATCCTTTTTACTATCAACCACAGCCTTTACTTTGACAAGAGAATATCCCTGAGTTCCTGACCCAGCACAACTAATCTCATAGTTCAAGGGCTTGTCTTTTTTCTTTGCTTCAACGGTCTGAACAACACAAAACATAAGCACGATAATGCATAACCAATAGGTAGTTTTCATTGAATTCCTTTTTATGTTAGTAATAATATTTATGGTGACAAAGATACGGAAAACGCACAAACTTTGCAAACGGCAAAAGACGAAGAAACAACCCAACTGGGAGTAATTGCCGCTAAAGCGACGAAAATGACGGACAAGAGGGAGAAAAAACAAACGAGTTTGTTTTGTATTTCGCTCAACTTTTCGTACCTTTGCCACCGATATATCAACTATGATATTATCAACATTATTATAAACCATAACAAATAACTGACTATGAACCAAGAACAGAATCTTGAATTCCGGAACGTACCCAAAGGGTATCAACTGTGTTTTAACAAGGAGTGTGCGAAAAAGGAAGAATGCCTGAGATTCATGGTTGGCAGGGAAGTGCCTGACAACCGTGACTGGGGACCCGCCGTCTATCCTAATATTAAAAAGGACGAGAAAGGATGCCGCTTTCTTGAGAATGGGGAGCCACAACTCATGGCATGGGGCTTCAACACACTTTTCTCTGAGGTGAAGCACAAGGACATCAAACATCTACGTACTACCCTCAAGCAGTATCTGGGAGGACATAGTAACTACTACCGCTACCATAACGGAGAACGTTTACTGGACCCTCGACAGCAAAGATGGATTATCGACTTCTTCAGAAGAACAGGGTATAACGAGAACCTGGAGTTTGACCATGAGGTCAAGGCTTACGCCTTTGCCTAAGACAAAGCGGGAAAAATTTCTTGCAAACCTGCACCACCACTGATTATCAAGCAGTTACACGACAGAGAAAGAGACATTTCCTGCACCTAAGTGTCTCTTCCCCCTCCTCGTGTTAAGGCTATTTTTGACTATTTAACTTTTGTCCCAAGATTTGTACGCATTCTTGGTATTGTCAGTCCGAATACTTCGGACACCCTGTCCTGATATGTCGTCCACCCAGTTCGGATGACACGTATATTAAATACCACATAGACGAATAGGGTATCCCTCATACCGGCACTTGCAATACGAGGCATTTGTTCGTATCTTTGCAGCGGTTTAATCAACAATTAGTATTCATGAAAATTTCAAAAGCAACAATGAAAGACGGTATGATGAAAGGGGCTGTCACGACAGATCTCCGCACCGTCGTAGAGAGAATGAGAGACGAGAGGACTATCTTTGCAGAAGAGAAGCCACAACTGCTGTTCAGTGCCACCTTCGGACGGAAGGGGTATGACGACGTGACTCGCATGACAGGACTGCTGTTAATGACAGCCGAGTCGGACCATGAGCAAACCATTAACGAATGGCAGCAAAAGGTGAGACAGGTACCCTACACGGCAGTCGCCTTCCGAAGCAGTTGCCGTCACCTGCTGCATGTGGTGATACGAGTCAACTTTGCCGACGGTCACGAGACAGAGGACAGCAAGGAATACCTGCGGATGCTCCAACAGGCTCAGCAGCAAGTCGCCCCCGTCTATCTGGCTCTCACAGACTGTGAGTTACAGAAGAAGGAACTCACCCTCCTGTCTGGTGTTACGATGAGTTATGACCCACAAGTGTTCTATCATCCTGAAGCACAGCCTTTTCCTGTAGTCATGAAGGAAGAGGGTGTCTTGGAAAAATACCAAGACACGAAAGTGGACACAGACGGCAGTGTGCAATGGTATCCTGACCATGAGGAGCGCAGACGGCTCCGGAAAGAATACTATGCCTGTCTTCAACGTGCCTTGGAGGATTTTCCTGACGCTGATGAGGAAGAGCAGGTGCTGACAACCCTTGCCGGCTACTGCCGGAAGGCACGTTTAGAGGAGGAGGCTTGTGTGAGGCACACCCTCTGGCAATGGCGGTTTCACGAGCATGAGGACATCGTCAGGAAGATATTCCGTACAGCCTATATGAAGAAATACCATGGAAAAGCGGTGTCCCAGATGAATCAGAAAGAGCGTATCGCCTATACCATCCGTGATTTCTTCGAGCGTCGCTACCAACTGCGTTATAATGAGGTCAAGCAGATGGTAGAATTCCGCCCCAACGACCAGACTTTTCCCCAATGGCAACCCTTGGACGAGCGGGACTTGAAGCGTATTGCCTTCGAGGAGATGCTGGAAGGCGGTCACGGCTGGCAGATTGACATCGACCTATATGTCCACTCCTCACTCATTCCCCGCTATAACCCCATCCATGAGTTCTTAGGTGGGGTAGGACACTGGAACCAGCAAAAAGACTATATCGGAGAATTTGCCCAAAGACTGAAGACCGACTATGAGCAGTGGCAACGGTTCTTCCACCGCTGGTTCCTCGCCATGGTGGCACAGGCAATGGACAAAAGCCGTGACTTCGGCAACTCGATGGTCCCGATGCTGATTGGTACACAGGCGATGAAGAAGTCGACATTCTGCAAGAACATCCTCCCCTACTCCCTCCGGGAATACTATATGGACGACATCAAGATGGACAATGCCGAGCAGGTGGAAAGGGTATTAGGACGGATGTGGCTGGTGAATATCGATGAGTACAATGCGAAGACAGAACGTGAGCAGGCGAAAATCAAGCGACTCCTCACGGAGAAGGACGTGCAGATACGCAAGATGCGCTCCGACCAGTACACGATGACCTCCCGTCTCTGCTCTTTCATCGCCACCACCAACGACCGCCAGCCACTGACCGACCCGACAGGATCGCGCCGGTATCTGTGCGTCGAGATGACTGGCGAGGCAGACATGTCGGGCACGATCAACTATCAACAGATGTACGCACAGGCAGTGTGGGAGATAGAGCATGGCGAGCAATACTGGTTCGACCATGATGACGAGCGTGAGATTACGGAGCACAACCGTCCTTATCAACTTCGCTGCTCCGTCGAGGAGATCGTTTGCGACTTACTTGAGCCTGCCCTTAAAGCCAAGGAGTACTTCATGACGACAACGGCGATCCAGCAGATACTCCGTCAGCATCTGCTCACCGCAGACATCCCGACCCTGGGAAAACTTGGTCGCGCCCTGCATCGTCAGCATTTCCCTGAAGGAGCCTTGAACGGCACCCATGGCTACTACTTACGTCTGAAGTCACAAGGTGCAACTTCGGGTGCAGGAAAAGAATCTTCAAGTCACTGATTTTATGTTATTTAGCAAGAAATGCAGGAAATTTGATTTATTCAACGACGATCCAACCAGAGACTCAACAGAGGATCTGACAGCGAGTAAACCTTCTCCTGACGGGTTATCATATCATATTCCAGCAGTTTCAAAGCCGCGGTCTGCGTTGAACTGGGAGAACGCAATCGGTGCTTCTTGTTGAAGGCAGACGATGTGATACTTTGCACATGTCCTTCAGCATGGACGGCATAGAGCAGTTCCTTCTGTGCTTCAGTGATAAACGACAATTGCTCGCGCAAGTGTGCATCGTTTTCCTCAATATAACCGTTGATTAACTCTTTTATGCAGATAGTATCACATACTGCTCTCTCCTGTGTGTCGGCATAGGCATCTTTCAATATGCGCTGCACATAGAAGGTGACACCCCAAAATGTGTCATACAACAGGTCGAAGGCATCTGCGGCAAGATCTTTCCCTGCCTGTTGGAAATGGTCTGTGGCAAACGACCGGTAAATATCGCGGTTGATGGCATCCAACCTAAGCGCTTTTGCACTCTGGTAGAAAGGCCGCTTGACCGAGAAGAACATCTCCTCCATCAGTCGACGCCGACTGCCAGAAAAGACAAAGTTGACGTTCGACAACTTCTGAATATGCGTACGCAGCAGTGCTTCTGTGTTCTTCTCCGGATAACGCGTAATCTGCTGGAACTCGTCAATCACCACTAAGCAACGCTTGTCCACCTTCTCAAGATACTCAAAAATCTCGCCCAATGTGTATTCCGGTCGCAAGATATCTCCCAGTTTCACATCAAACGTCGGCGTATTCTGTACAGGGTCATAGCCAAAACTAGCACTCAGCGACTTCAGTACTGTCACAAAGAGTTTTCGCCAACGGTCGCTCCGAGATGCAACGGCATCGAATACGGCTGTACCGAAAGTCATGATAAACTCACGGAATGTCGTTGTGTGTAGGATGTCAACGGTGATAATGACATACTCACCAACAATGGAAGGTTTGTCGAATACATAGTCAACCAACGAAGTTTTACCCATACGGCGCGGTGATGTCAGCACCACATTCAGTTGGCTGCTGAGTGCTTTCTCCAACGTGTCGCTTTCTGCTTGTCTATCGCAGAAATACGGAGGGGCTATTTTCCCTGAAACGATGAAGGGATTGATTTTTGTATTCATAACACGCTCATTTACACGGCAAAGATACAACATTTGCGCAAATTACCAAAATAAAATTACCAAAAATAAATAATTTGGATTATTGGCTTGCTATAAACATGAATGCTGCGCACGAATGGCATATTTCCACACATAGCAATAATATCTTGAGAAGATGCTCTATCAAGTTAATCTGACGACAGGATGATGTTCACCACACTGACGATGTCCGTCACGTTCACCACACCGTCGCCGTTCACATCGGCTGCTATCGGGTCGAACTTAGCGGAGGGATGACCTAAGATGGAGTTCACTATCTCCACGATGTCCGTCACATTCACTACCCCGTCACCATTGGCATCACCTAAAAATATCTTACTACTAATCACAACAGATCCAAGTTCTATTCCCTCCCCTGCCTCTGGGAAAAAATAAGCAACAAATTTACACGGAAGTATGCTCTCCACTGAGCGGCTAAATTGATATGTACTATTACCTGGAGAAACCACTACATCATTTCGGTCTTCACTTGGCCACCATGAATAGCCCAAAGTCATTTCCTCTCCAAAATAATAATAGAAACCAAAGTGACCATTATATGTCTTATTGGTTGTATTCTCCATTTCAATAACAATACTTGCCTCGTTACCATTAAGAACGCCATTTGTCACGTTGGAAATATCAAAGGTTCCTGTTAACTCCCCAGAAACACTTTCTTCTTTAGTGGTAAAACAAAAAACGAAATCCTGTGTACTTGGGACATTCGTTTCTACACTCTTTATATATCCTGCAGGAATTACCATTGTATAACGAGTGTTTGGCGCAAGCGGTTGAGTTGGTTTTAACCAGTAACTAAATCCATCTGTATTCAACGTACGAGGGACTATTGTACCATCATCTGTTTTAAGACATATATTGTCAATTTTGAATCCTGACATATTGTAATTAGTAGCGACATTGGTTGAGAATGTCATGCGAGGCTGAACATCCAATACCACATCTTTTGCTCCATCCTCAGGAGAAGTGCTTACCAATACTATTTCATTTTTATTATTACCATTGATTTCTTCGTCTGTCAATGACACAATATGTTTGAACCTACTCCATTGCTCCGTTGTACTATAAAGCGATAATGCACTACTTGGAACGTGAAGAGTAGTCTTCTCATAAGGCTCATATATAAAATCGAAGATTGCCGATGCTGTTGTTGGCACCTCCTCTGCAAAACAATAAATATCCTTCAGTTTTTGAGAAGAATTCATACATGCTAATGCGTATTGTCCAATTACTCTAACATTCTTACCTATACTGATAGATTGTAAACTATTACAGGACCAGAAACAATACGCTCCTATACTTACAACTTGATTGGGTACTCGAACAGATTTTAAACTATAACAATTCTCAAAAGCCCTGCTTCCAATAGTCTGCACGCCTTCTCCTATAGTTACATCAAGGAGGGAAGAACAATTTTTAAATGCATTTGATGATATATTAGTTACACTATTAGGAATACTCAGAGAGGTCAGGGTTAAACACTGGATAAAAGCCTCTTCACCAATCGTCTGTATAGTATTCGGTAATGTTATTGACACAAGGCTTTCACAATAGAAAAATGCCTGCTTTCCAATACTTGTTACCTTGTACTGAACACCTCCATAAGTTATAGTTTCTGGTATTGTAATAAAACCTTCATACGTATTTATCTTGCTCGGAAAATTATACGTCACCTCTGCTGTATAATTAGTTCTGTTTAAGTTGTAATAGATACCATCAACAACAGCGTCATGTGCTTTTACTCCTAAAGACACGATTATCAACAAGAATGTTATTACAATTTTTCTCATAACTCTCTGATTAAATAAATTCCACACAATTTTGCTACAAAGATACTGAAAACGCACTAACTTTGCAAACGGCAAAAGACGAAGAAACAACCCAACTGGGAGAATTTGCCGCTAAAGCGACGAAAATGACGGACAAGAGGAAGAAAAAAGTTCATAAATATATGGTAATCGCCTACAACAAACCAGTCTTTCAGACTCTCTGAGGTACCTGTCTTCAATAGTCGGTGGAGATTCTTGATAAACTCTTCGGTCAGTTTTTCTTCAGCATGATCTATCACATAGTCGATACAACGAAAATGGTTGACTGTCTCTACTACGTCATCCACATTAACAGCCTCTTCTGTAATGCCAATCGTATTCGTCTCAAAGATAGTGTTTTTTGCCGATATCAACAAGTTTTTAAGAGATAATATATAAAAAAGCAGGGGGAGGGTCTGATGGATTCGAGAAAAAGTTGTATCTTTGTAGCAAAATTATAAATACACATGGATATAGCATTCCTAATAGACCAGTATTTCAAAGGAAAAAACAATGTCTCAATAGACGTGTTTGACGCACAGACGCTGAACGCTGTGTACAGGAATGTTATACATGCTATGACATCCCATTTTGAGATAGAGGTCAGTGTACTGCAAGCATTAAGTTATTGTCTCTATGAAATAATGGATAACGTCCATATACATTCTGGCAAGCCTTTAGGAACCGCCATCACCTATTATGACAATGGCTGTGAGTCTCTGCACATACTCATCGCTGATGATGGTATGGGTATTAAAGCGTCACTGGCAGAAAACAGTAAATACAAGGAGATCACAGAAAGCGAAGCCTTGAGGCTTTGCCTTCAAGATACGATTACAGACGGTAAAGGCATGGGATTTGGCCTATATACCACCTCCAGGCTTATTGATAATATCGGCAAAAAGTTTATTCTACATTCTGGCAGTCATAAACTGATAATAGAAAACGGGAAAACAATGGTCGTTGAGAACGGTTTCTGGCAGGGCACGCTCATCTATATGGAGATCGGGACAGGAAAGGAGATAGACCCCAACCAAGTTGTAGACCACAGAGCCGATGTAGCAGAGGAATATAACGAGACTTTTTTTGAGACAGGAGAATTGGAGTCACTATGGTAGAGTTTAAGTTTATAGAGTACGGAACAGATTTCGGAACCCGGGACATGGGACAGAAACTACGGGAGAAACTTTTACCACTCATAAAGGGTGATGAGAAAGTTGTCCTTGATTTTACTGGTGTCAACGTAGTTTCCAACTCTTTCGCCGACGAGTGTATTGCAAAACTACTTATGGAGATGTCATTGGATGAACTCAAGAGCCGCACAACCTTTCGAGGACTCAACCCAATGGCTGAGCGCAGTATCATTGTGGCTTTACAACGAAGGTACAAGGTATTGAAAGAATATTGAGAGGAACCTTTTTCATAATAAGCGATGAGAATCATTCTACTTCTCACGGCAGCGATACTACCTGCTGCACTGTTATGGCTCTTCATCTGGTGGAAAGACCCGCAGAAAGAGCCAACCCGTCTTCTCGTCAAGGCGGTATGGTATGGTATTGGTATTGTTGTGCCTGTGGCATTGTTGGAAGGAGGGATTCATTATCTGCTTTGGGGAGAAGCGAATCCCACAACATTGGCAGGAACCACGTTGATGGCATTTGGCGTGGCGGCGTATGCCGTGTCAATAGGGTTGGGCTTCGCCTTTCTCATACTTATCTATTTCTGTGTCAGAATGCACAAGTTTGTCTACCGTAAAATGAAAGAACTGGCATACTGGACCATAACTATTGTAGCAGCACTACAAATGTTTGCCTGCCAACAGCAGGGGAAGAACAATCCCTTAGGAGATGTTAATAAGGATAGTGACGACTATTATATGCAGTTGTCTGCACGTGGCGTGGAGTACTATCAAGCCTATAATGTTGATTCTTTCGTGTTGACTAACCGATTGATACAGCAATATCTACAGCGTAACGAGGAGACAAACCATAAGAGACAGATGCTTCGTGCCCACTGGCTGAAGGCACAAGGGGTTTACTTCGCCGCCATTGCCGGCAGACCCGACTCTGGTATCATCTACACAGAAAGGGCTATCAAACTGATGGAACAAGAAAAGATGGATCCGGAATTACGTGTCATCACCATGTTAAACAAGGCTGAATTTTACCGTCAGACAGGACAGTTTGACCACAGTGCTGATAGTTATTTGAAATCGCTTGCCATCGCTGACTCTTTTCAGACGAGTGAGGACAGCAGGATAGCCATCAGCCTGGGCATCAGTACTGTCTATACGTTCATGGCTGACTTTGTGAATAGTGCCAAATGGTGGACTAAATGCAAAGAACTATTGCCCAAGATGAAGAAACCCGACCAATTTATATATTATAATAATGTAGGAAACGACTATTACCTGCAAGACCGCTATGCCGAGGCACTCCCCTGTTTTGAGAAAGCCGCCTCTCTCGTCAAGGACGATGAGAAGAAGACCTGGGACTACTATACGGCACGTGCCAATATCGCGGAGATCCTCATCAATCTGAAAGAGGCAGACAAGGCAAAGCCTATACTCGCTGAGGTAGACTCATTCTTCCGAAAAGTAAACTTCGGAATCCTACTCTACTATATCAAGACCTCTGAGACAGAACTGGCGACACTGGAGGGCAGGACTGCCGATGCCATCCGCATGATACAACAAGACAAGACTCCAGAAGGGATGATTCCCGCCGCCGTTGTGATGCGGCTAAAGGCTGTTGAGCAGGCTTGGCGACAAGCAGGCAATGCACAAAACGCCTATCTCGCCCACCAAGAGATGCATGCCCTCAACGACTCTATTCAGACCGCTAATGTCAAAATGCAGATGAGTACACGCCTCTTGGAATATGAGCATGACAAACGACTGATAGAACAACAGCGACAGATTGAACATAGCAAGATGACAAACCGTCTTGCCTGGACTTTATTCTTCACTGCCTTGATGGCTGTCATCTTACTCTTCGTGCTCTACCTGCTACACCGCAGGAAAAGACGCTTGCAGACCCTTGAACTCAGACAAGAACTGATAGAGACACGATTACGGAACACGCGAAACCGTCTCTCGCCACATTTTATCTATAACGCGCTCAACCATGAGATGCTCGCCCAGATGGATGGCAAAACGGTGAACTTCGAGTCACTGACCCAACTCCTTCGCAGAGGTATTGACATGGCTGATACCTTGGAGATCACATTAGAGGAAGAACTTGCTTTTGTTGATTACTATGCCGCTATTGAAGGGCAACAGATGGGGGATGACTTCCTTTATGAGAAACTGATTGATGAGGATATCGACATGTCGAACATAAAACTGCCTGCTATGACCATCCAGATATTCGCAGAGAATGCCATCAAGCACGGACTGCGCCTAATCAAGCCACAACAAGGCAAGAACCGCCAACTGACGATCCATGTCAGCAGGAAAGGAGATGCCACAATGGTGGAAGTGCTGGATAATGGTGAAGGATTGAAGGGCGGACGTACTTATAAGGAACAGACGGGCATGCGTGTGGTCCGTCAGACCATCCAGATGCTGAATGAGCATAATGTCGTGCCCATCCAGTTCGGTTTTGGGAATTACCAGTTACAAGGCGAAAGCGGTTATCGCTCATGGATCCTACTACCCGATGATTTTCATTATAGATTTCTGTAGTCCACTTCTTTTCTGTCAAAGAGCAAAAACGTACCCATAAAAGCACTTTTTCCTCTGACAAAAGGAATATTCACCTATTCGGGTTAAGGTATCTTCTTGGCTGGAAGTCAAATATTCTCACTTTATTTTCGTAATTTTGCACAAAACTAAGAAAAGAATGAATAAGCAGAAACTGGTCAGCGCCTATATCATTGACGATAGTCAGACGGCAATAGAAGTTCTTGCCCGTATGCTGGAAAGCAACTACTCCGTTGAGGTGGTGGGCAAGGCAACCGATGCGGAAGCAGCGATTAAAGAAGTGATTGAATTGGAGCCCGACTTGATTTTCGTCGACGTGGAACTGCCTTCAATGTCTGGACTGGAATTCTGCACGCTCATCCGCAGCGAGGTTAAGCCAGAGACCAAGGTCGTTTTCTATACAGGACATGACAAATACTTGCTTGATGCCATACGACGCGAGGCATTCGATTACCTCATGAAGCCTGCCACAGAACAGGAACTTGGGCAGATTATGACACGCTATTATGAGAACAAGTTGGCTGGTATCCCACAGACCACATCTCGTCAGGAGAACCATCTTCCGATCATCCTGGTTGTAAACACTATGAATGAGCACCGCACCCTCCAACTGGAGGATATCGCCTTTTTCCGTTACAACCAAGACCGCAAGTTGTGGGAAGTCATCTGCAAGGACGGAACCTGTTACATCTTACGACATCGCACGACATCGGATGTAATCCTTAACTACTCCAAGGATTTCATACAGATCCATAAACGTTATATCGTCAATATTAATCAAATTAAAATGATACAGGATTCCACCTGTATCCTATCAGAACCCCTTGAGGAAAACAGAGAACTGAAAATCAGTAAGAATTATCGTCATGGCTTAATGACAGCCTTTTATTCGCTATAGATGTGGATTATTAAGAATTTTTTCGTACCTTTGAGATAAATCTCGAAGATACTTGCGTTCGAAAGAAAAAATAAATTGATTTATTTTGTTCTTTGCTTACTTAATCGTACCTTTGTAGCGACAAAGGTATAAGAGACTATGCAAGAGACAAGACAGAATAAAATAGCACGACTGCTCCAGAAGGAGTTGAGTATCATTTTCCAACAACAAACGCGCAGTATGCATGGGGTGATGGTCAGTGTCACAAGGGTTCGCGTAAGTCCTGACCTGAGTATCTGTACCGCCCATCTGAGCATCTTCCCCAGTGAGCGTGGCGAGGAGATTATCGCAAACATTACTAAGAACGAGAAACAGATACGTTATGAGTTAGGGACAAGAGTACGCCATCAACTGCGTATCATCCCTGAGTTGCGCTTCTTTATTGATGACTCACTGGATTATATTGACCATATCGACGAACTGCTGAAGAGTTGAAAAATTGAAGAGGTGAACTTCCCGTTCTACATCGCCCGACGCTATCTCTTTTCCAAGAAGAGTACCAACGCTATCAACGTGATTAGTGGCATCTCCGTGGTGGGCGTTGCCATAGCCACGATGGCACTGGTAGTGACGCTAAGTGTATTCAACGGCTTCCACGATATGGTTGCCTCACTCTTCACCCAACTCGACCCGCAAATCAAAATCACACCTGTCATGGGTAAGGTGGTGGCTGCTGACGACTCCCTGTTGACCCAGATACGCCAGTTGCCACAGGTCGACGTGGCTACGGAGGTGATGGAAGACCAGGCGCTTGCCGTCTATGGTGAGCGGCAGGCGATGATACGGCTGAAGGGTGTGGAGGATAACTTCGACAAGTTGACGCATATCCGTGAGGTGCTGGAGGGTGACGGTGAATTTGAGTTGCACGCCGCTGATATGAATTATGGAATCTTAGGGATGGGTGTCGCCTATCAGTTAGGCACGGGCTACACCTATGAGCACCCACTGAAAATCTATGCGCCACGAAGGGAAGGACAATTGAATCTTGCTAACTTACAGGAGGGGTTCGTGGAGGACGAACTATATTCACCAGGAGTGCTGTTCAGTATCAAACAGGGCAAGTATGACAAACGCTATATCATTACCTCCATCGCTTTCACCCGCCAGTTGTTTGACCAGCAAGGCATGCTCTCTTCTCTGGAGTTGCGCCTGAAACCTGGCAGTAATTTCGACAAGGTGAAGGAGGAGATGCAAGAGATTGCGGGTGACCGCTTCCTGGTACGTGACCGCTACGAACAGCAGGATGATACGTTCCGTATTATGAAAGTAGAGAAACTGATGGCGTATATCTTCCTCACCTTTATCCTTGTCATCGCCTGTTTTAATATCATCGGCAGCATCTCGATGCTGATGATTGACAAGAAGAATGACGTGGTGACGCTGCGCAACTTAGGAGCCACCGACAAGCAAATCGTACATATCTTCTTATTTGAGGGACGTATGATATCCACCATGGGAGCAGTGATCGGTATTGCCATCGGACTATTACTCTGTTGGCTGCAACAGCAATACGGTATTGTACGCTTAGGACAGTCAGAGGGTTCCTTCATCGTGGATGCCTATCCCGTCAGCGTACACCCATGGGATATCGTCTTGATCTTCATCACCGTCCTTGCTGTTGGTTTCCTCAGCGTCTGGTACCCTGTCCGCTATTTCGCCGAGCGATTGTTGAAATAACAAAGGGTTCGATAAAATATTTGGGAATAAAGATGGATTATTGATATAAAATGCGTAACTTTGCCACAGTTATTATAAATTCAATAATGAAGATGAAAATGAGAAAGGTTACATTGATCATGGTCTTTGCTCTCACGAGCATCGCTTGTCAAGCACAAACTACTGAGCCGTTGCTGAAATTCGGTTTTCTGAGTTACGAGAGCGTACTGCAGTCGATGAGTGACTATGCCCTTGTCGAGGCGAATATGCAACAACTTCAGGAGCAGTATGCCGCAGAGCAGAAACGGGTAGAAGACGAGTTTAACAAGAAGTATGAGGAGTTCCTTGACGGACAGCGTGACTTTCCACAGACCATTCTTCAGAAGCGTCAGGCAGAACTTCAGGAGTTGATGGAGAAGAATATCGCCTTCAAGAAAGAGAGCCAGCGTCTGCTTGCTGAGGCAAGAGAAAAGGCTTTGCAACCTTTGAAAAATCGTCTTGCCGATGCTTTGGCGAATGTGGGCAGTTCTCATGGGCTTGCCTTTATCCTCAACACCGACCAGAACGTAGCCCCTTGGGTCAATACCACTATGGGGGTTGACGTGACAGAGGCAGTGAAGGTATTACTGAAATAATGACTTATAGCCAACTGCCAAAAGTCAAAAGCCAACTGCCAAAAGCCCCAGGACCTATTGGTATCTTCGACAGTGGTTATGGCGGATTGACCATCCTGCATGGCATCCGTCAGTTATTGCCTCAGTATGATTATCTCTACTTGGGTGATAATGCTCGTGCCCCATATGGCACTCGTTCCTTTGATGTGGTCTATGAGTTCACCCGTCAGGCGGTTGTCCGTCTTTTTGAGATGGGGTGCCATCTGGTGATACTTGGTTGTAATACCGCCTCCGCAAAGGCGTTACGTACCATTCAACAGAACGACCTCCCTAACCTTGACCCGCAGCGTCGTGTCTTGGGTATCATACGTCCTACAGCAGAGGTGATTGGGTCACTGACCCATTCACGTCATGTGGGTATCTTTGCTACCGAGGGTACTATCAAGAGCGAGAGTTATAACTTAGAGATTCATAAGTTCTTTCCAGACATTCAGGTCAGTGGTGTCGCCTGTCCGTTCTGGGTCCCCTTGGTAGAGTATAATGAGGCTGACTCCCCTGGCGCAGACTATTTCGTGAAGAAGCGCATCGACCAGATCCTGCGCATGGATCCAGAGATAGACACCATCATCTTAGGTTGCACCCACTATCCTATCCTGTTGCCTAAGATTCATAAGTACATCCCCCGTGGCATCCGTATTATCTCACAAGGGGAGTATGTCGCAGAGGCATTGCAAAAGTATTTCCTACGCCATCCCGACGTGGAGCAGCGTTGCACACTGGGTGGTCAGGTGCATTACCTGACGACCGAGAATCCAGAGAAGTTCAAGGAACAGGCACAGTTGTTCCTCCACGAGCCAGTGGAAGTGGAGAATATCACTCTGGGGTAAAACATTCGTAGCAATAAACATCTTTGCAACTAAATAACGTGAGTCCGACGAATTGTTTACTACGAAATTTCATAGTAGGAATTTTCAAGGAAAAGGTTGTCAGGTTGACAAAACACCGATAACTACTGGCTTTGCAACCTTTTTGAGGTTGTCAAGGTTGACATAAGGTTGACAGGAAAAGCAGGGTTAATACTGAATTCTCGAGAGAATTGAAGCGTTTGAAGGCACCTAACGGGGTGAAAGGTACCTCCTTTCGGATGAATTCTCTCGAGAATCTGGCAAGGAGTGGCAATATAAAAACGTCGACACCCCAAGGCATTGTTTACAAACCAAGTTTCTTCTTAACCTCTGCGGTAACATCCGTAGAGAGTGTCGTGCTAATATAAGGAACACCACCAGCGATATCCATGATATAAACATAGCCACCAGCCTGACCTACCTGCTTGATAGCGTCAATGACTTTGGTCTGAATAACCTGCATCTTCTCAGACTGCTCCTTAGCAAGAGCCTGCTGGTTGTCCTGATAGGTCTGCTGAATCTTCTGGTACATATCCTGCAGTTCCTTCTCACGACGCTCCTTGATGTTTGCGGGCAGCGTAGCCTGCTCCTTCTCATAAGCCTCTGCCTTCTTCTGCAACTCATCCTGCATACTCTTCAGGTCAGCCTCATAGGTCTTGGTCAATGCCTCGATATCAGCACGTGCCTTGGTAAACTCTGGCATTGCCTGAATAATCTCCTGAGCATTAACATGACCAAACTTCTGTGCGAATGTTGCCAAGGGGGCAAACATAAACAACATTAAAAGTACTTTCTTCATTTTCTTGTTTGATTTATTGTTATTAATTTGAATATCCTAATCTACTCAGTACCTCACTGGAGATATCCACCTTCGGAGAGCCGAAAATGATGCCACTGTCACTGGCTCGGTCGAGCACCAACTGATAACCACGTAAGTCTGCTATCTCACTCACCGCATTATATATCTCCTCCTGAATGGGGGACATCAGTGCCGTACGCTTCTTAAACAACTCGCCCTCAGGACCAAAGTATTTCTTTTTTAACTCCGACGCCTCACGCTCTTTTTCCATAATGGCATCCTGACGAGCCTTCTTCTGCTCTTGGGAAAGGAACACAACTTCTTTCTGGTAATCCTTATACATGGTCTGTGCCTCTGTCTGGATAGCCTCCACCTCAGCCTGCCATTTCTTTGACACCTGTGCCAACTGCTCGTTAGCACGCTCATAAGCAGGAATATTCTTTAGGATATAGTCCATATCCAACAGAGCAAACTTCTGTGCGTGTACCCCAGTAAGGCCACACACAGCCAGTATTGTACAGATAATAAACTTTCTAATCATAATTACTAATTACTCATTACTCATTTAAATTAGAACTCTTGTCCTAAGATGAAGTGGAACTGGCTACCACCTTTCTGGTAGGTACTGCCACTATATACTTTGTCGAAACCATACGCCCAGTCGATACCCATCAGACCAACCATTGGCAAGAAGACACGGACACCGACACCAGCAGAACGCTTCATGTCGAAGGGATTGAATTTCTTTGTGTCTACCCAGGCATTACCACCCTCTAAGAATCCAAGACCATAGATAGTAGTGTTACCCAACATAAACGGATAGCGGAGTTCTAATGTGAAACGGTCATAGGCGTAAGCATTGTAATAGGCACTGGTACCTGCCTTATAGGCAGCGGTATTCGAGATAGAGCCATTATCATAACCACGCAAACCGATAGTCTCTTCCGCATAACCCGTAGAATAGCCACTCATACCGTCACCGCCGACATAGAAGGTCTCGAAAGGTGACTTCTTATACTGATTGTAAGAGCCTAACAATCCCAACTCCACACGGGTCATCAGGACCAGACACTTCTGACCATTCGTCAGAGAAGTAAAGGTACGTGACTTAAACTTCCACTTATGGTACTCTATCCAACGGTACTTATCCTGCTGCTCTTTCTCAAAGGTTGCGGAGGTACGGTCAGTAGCAAGATGCTCATAGTCCTTGTTGTCGAATACCGACCAAGGTGGTGTCAGTGTGACTGATGCCATGAACTCCGAGCCACGACGTGGGAAGAGTTGGTTATCCGTGGAGGTACGCGACAGGGTTACACCTAAGTTGATGTTGTTACAGTTACCATTGGAGATGATAAAGTAGTTCCAGTCACGCAGCATATAACGGGTATATGATAACTGGACAGACAACTGGAAATAGTCATCAGGCCAGCGCAGACGTTTTCCCCATCCTATTGACAAGCCAAACATCTTGATATACTTGTCATCGTCAAGCATGGCATCATAGTTGTATCCATAGCCCGTGGTACCATAACCATACATATAATTATAGTAGTTATTATAGAGGCTGTTGTTACGATAACTGCTGGAAATATCTGACTGTTTAGAATAGAAAGCACTGATGTTCAAGGCATTAGGACGCTTCCCTCCAAACCATCCTGTACTATAGCCTGTAGAGATGGAACTATAGTAACGACCATTGGTCTGTAAGGAGAGAGACAACTGCTCACCATCACCAATCGGCATGATACCACGATGCATCTTATTCTTTCCAAAGAGGTTACGCATGGAGAAGTTATTCAACTTAATTCCGACACGACCAATGACACCCGTCTGTCCCCAACCAAGGGAGAACTCCAATTGGTCGTTAGATTTCTGTTCCAATTCCCAATTGATATCCACGGTACCATCTTCGTAGTTCGGCTTAATGTCGGGGTTTATTTTCTCTGAGTCGAAAAATCCCATTGAGGCAATCTCACGTGCAGAACGTGTAATCGCCTCTTTCGAGAACAGGTCACCAGGCTTGGTACGTAACTCACGACGAACCACTTCCTCGTAAAGACGGTCGTTACCAAATATACGAACATTACTGATATGGGCCTGTGGACCTTCCTGTATGCGCATTTCCAAGTCAATGGAGTCACCCACGATATTTACTTCTGTAGGATCCAGATTATAGAAGAGATAGCCATTATTCCAATAGTAGTTGCCTACAGCATCCTCATCCTCAGAAAGACGTTTTTTCATTTGTTTCTGATTGTAAACGTCACCTTTCTTCATACCTAATGCGGCATTCAGGTAGTCTGTAGTTACTACCGTATTACCGACCCATGTGATATCACGGATATAATAGCGTTGTCCTTCATCTATTTTGACATACACATTAACGTGCTTCTCATCGTTATTCCATACGGAGTCCTCCAGAATAACGGCATCACGATAGCCCAACTCGTTATATTTCTCTATCAATGACTTCTTTGCCTCATCATAACGCTCCTGTGTAAATTTCTTTGCTTTAAAGAATGTACGAAGTTTACCTGCTTCATTAATTTTGCCAAAAGCGCCCTTCTTAAACAAGTTTCCTTTGATTTTGTTAGACGAGAGTTGCTTATTGCCATCAAAGATGATATGACGCACCTTCATCTTGTCTTTCTTATCAATATTGACATCAAGAATCACCATGTTCTTGTCTGTCACATCATCACGCTGGACAATCTCTATCTCGGCATTCTTAAAACCTTTATCATCAAAATAGCGTTTGGCAAGAATCTTGGCACGATCTATCATATTGGGGGTAATCTGACTTCCTTTCATGATTCCCAGTTTTGCCTCCATATCCTCACGCTCCGACTTCTTAACGCCATTATAGTTAATCCTACTGACACGTGGACGAGTGGCAAGATGAATACACAGATAAATCTTAGAGCCTACGATCGAGTCTGCCGTAATAGCCACACGAGAGAAGAGCCCATGTCGCCAATAACGCTTGACTGCGTCAGTAATCTCAGAACCAGGAACTGTAATAACCTGACCGACGGAGAGCCCAGAAAGACCTGTCAAGACATAGTCCTCATAGCCCTCAACTCCCTTGACGGCAATGCCACCAATCTCACATGTCCTCGGAGTACCTGCATAAGAGATGTCAGGATTGATAATAACATCCTGTGCTTTCAGTCGCATACCCATCATGAGCGTCACTGTCAGCAATATAACTATCTTATTGATATTTCTCATTTTTTACTTTCGTTTTCAACTTGTTCCTCTGTCTTACCGAAACGGCGCTGACGACTTTGATAACTGACAATAGCCTTGTGAAGTGCCTCCTCGTCGAAATCGGGCCAGTAGGTGTCACAGAAGTAAAACTCAGAATAAGCACATTGCCAGAGAAGGTAGTTAGAAATACGAACCTCACCACCTGTACGGATAAGCAAATCTGGATCGGGCATCCATGCTGTCCACAGATGCTCTCTGATGATCTCCTCATTGATGTCATCCGCACTCATCTCACCACATTGTACCTTACGGGCAATCCTCTTGGTAGCATTCACTATCTCTTGCTTGGAGGAATAGCCCATGGCAATAGTCATAGCCATACCATCGTACATCGCTGTCTCTTCTTCCATCGCGCGTAACTTATCCTGCACACTTTTGGGAAGCCGCTCACGATCGCCCACCACGTGGAAACTCACATTGTTATTGTGGAACAAGTCCATCTTAATGAAACTGAGAACCAGTCCCATCAGTGCCTCCACTTCATAGGCTGGTCTGTTAAAGTTCTCTATTGAGAAAGCATAGACAGTCAGGTACTTCACGCCTAAGTTGGAACATAGGGTAGTAATGGTCTCCAAGTTGTCGAGTCCTGCCTTGTGGCCAAACGTGCGATCCAGCCCACGATCCATTGCCCATCGCCCATTGCCATCCATAATGATGGCAATATGCGCAGGTATACGTGTCATATCTATTTGTTGTGTCATACCTATATTATTCTCTGTCATTATGACATGTTTTACATTTCGCCCATAAATCATAAGTAAGCGACAGGCGCAAATGGCTATAGCAATCGGTATTCTTAAAGAGTCCACTGCTCTTGATACCATAAGGATCCTTTACACCATCCAACAAGTCACTTGTCGTAAAATGCATCGTCCATTCCAATGCTAAGTTCCAGCGCTCAGCCACTTTATACTTCACACCAGCACCTATAGGGAAGTTAAGAGCAACTTCTGTCTTATCGGGTTTTACAAATGTCGCACCTAACCCTATATATATATAAGGTGTAAGTTTTTGTGCTCCACGATACTCCCGTCCTGTTCCATAGGGCCAGAAATTATATTCATATCTCAATCCCACATCCACAATTCCATGATTAAAATCCACTTCCTCGGTCAGGGGGAAAAAGGTCTCCGCATTCTTTGATGAGCCTTTTATCTTACCATAACTCACATTCAACGCCAATGCCATACGCGGATTGAACTTATATCGTCCAAGTAATGTGAACATCGGCTGCATCTGTTTGAAGAGATTCCCGTTGAAGTCGCCCTCATAGGAAACAACGCCTATTCCGCCACCTAACTCAGCACGATATTCAGGAGCATCCTGAGCACTAAGCGTGACCGTTGCTGTTAACAGCAAAATTAAAAACAGCGTTCTCCTCAACATCTGCTCTTATTCTGACTTATCCCAAGCCACCCTATTCAGATGACCTTGCCAAACTTGCCCATTATTGCCAATGAGCCATATCTCTTTACCGTCTGTAGCAGCACCAAAGGCACATTCTCCACTTTCTATGAAGTCTACAGGCAGTTTGTAATAACTATTTTCTTTCCAGACTATTCCGTTATCTCGACTCTGATACATGGGTGAGAAGCCATCATCCTTGATTCCCCATGCAAGAATACCGTCATCATAACACATCAGAATCAAATTCTCCAACTGGGGAAGGGCAAAACGATTGTCGTCTGTACGATCCATATATACCCATTTCTCTTCTCCCTGCAAGTCGTATTCTACTATCTTACGCCATATAGAGGAAATCTTGTCTACCCCAGCGGAAAAACCCGCCATTAATATATAATCAGCATAATAGGTCATATTAGCAGGATAGCATACATAGGCGACCTCCTCTGTAGGTAACCAACTCTTATCTGTATCCAAGATATCCTCAATCCAATTGATTCCCTTATCCTCAGAGAATAATAATGTCCCGTCGGCTGTCAGACCATATATCTCTGAATAACTGGCGGCAACCAACTGCGTAACATCTGGAGCAGCATTGACAATTGTCCACTCTAAACCGTCAGCAGACTGCTGCAAAGCACCATTGGCAATCGTATAGAGATTATCCTCAAATACTAATATATTCTTGTAAGCGTTCTCGTCATCTATTACAGTAATGGCTGTCCACGACTCTCCGTCTGTCGTCGTATAACCAAGAGTCTTTCCGTCTTTGGCGCCAAAGACATAAAGTTGATTACCAAACATCACAGCCTTGATTGCATCCAGGGATTTCATTTCCTCGCTCTCATGGTGTGCCAACCAAACAAACTGATTACCCTCTTCTTTATGGACATTGAGTTGAACGGTATATTCTTCATTTCCAGAACCATCAGCAGCATATACTATGAACTTACGTGGAGTAGAGAAATCAATACTATCAGCAGAACTATAGTAAACCAAGAGATCACTATCTTCCAAATCCTTGATAAATACTGTACCGTTATTCAGAGTAGACACAGAACAAACCACATGCTGCACATCCGTATTAGTAGGAAGAGAGTCCGCATTGAAAATACGATGATTCGCCTGATCAATACTAAACTTATAGTCACTACCCGTAAGCGTAACCTTATAAATTGAGTCTAAGCCATTACTCGTTGTTGTGTGTAAATATCTATTCAGTGTCCCTAATGAGAATGCTGTGATTGCCGTATCATTATAGAGGGTACTGGAACCGTCGTCTGACTTCATGCAAGATGCCAACAAAAGAATTGTTGTTAGCAACCCACACATGGTCTTTATTAGTTTATTCATTTGATTACTTTCAATTTTTGGGTGCAAATTTACTCACATTTCCGCAAATAGCGACATTTTTCTATCTTTTATTAAGTTAATTATATGATAAAAGGCAATATTTTAGATTTTGTAAACAAAAAAAGAGCGCGGTATGAATCACTCACTCCGCGCTCCTTCCTAACGGATATTGGTTTTCATCAGTGTAATAACAC
>FLNX01000464.1_pt1 | contig 36350 bp, 33 predicted proteins | sample 1140341 | NCBI WGS metagenome assembly FLNX01 (sample SAMEA3878208, study PRJEB12797) | bioreactor metagenome | biome: Moose rumen | place: Sweden | collected 2011-10 | reverse complement strand
CGGTAGTCTGTTTTTGTTGGAACTCATTCGCCTGTGCCCTTTTTGTCTTACTAGTGAATGGATTACAATGCGTTTGCCCTAAAATTGCTTGCGGGAAGTATAGACAAAAATGAGAATTTTTGCTATTCTTTTACCTACATGGCGTCTTACCCAAGCGGTAAGGGAGTGGTCTGCAAAACCATTATGCAGCGGTTCGATTCCGCTAGACGCCTGAACAAAAGGGATGTCCGCAAGGGCATCTTTTTTGTTTTTTCCAACCTCGCCATGGCCAAGCCGGGGGTTGATTATCATAACGGGGGAGCGGCATTGCTGATGCCCTCCCTCTTTTTTTTACCGTGGGCGCAACCTTGGCACCAAATCCAAAATCGTCTGCACGGCATTTGCCCGGTCTTCTTCATCAGCAAAAATCAGAGTTGCTTCATTACCGTCGCGCTGCACAATGCTCAGCGTCGTCTTGTAATTTCCTGTGTTTTCCGGGTCATTCTCGTAAGCCAGAGTGGGGAGGGCTTCGATATTCACAAAATACACTGTCTGAGCTCCCAACACAATGGCATCCTTGTAAACACCAGCCATTCCACGGTTTGCCCCTTCCCGTGCCGCAATTTCCGTAGCAATCAGTGCAGTTCCAATCAGCACCGCATTCACAAACAATCCCATGTCCCGCAAAGGCAGAACGCAGATAATCGCTGCGGCAAATACAACAATCGCAATCCACTTTGCAGAGGAAGTCTGTTTGAGGGCAAGATATTGCCTGCCTGCATTCTGACGCAGTTTTTTTGTCCGCATCGGAATGGAAAGAAGAATTGCCGCATAGCAGAGAAGTCCTGCCAGGCAAAGTCCTACGGTCATCATCTTCATATTCGTCCTCCCAAAAGTTTTTTGATTGCAAAATTACTGCCTTGTTCCTTAATCGTCAGCCAGGTAAGCAGTGCCTGCCATGCACTCTTAAATGCCAAAGGTAGTTCCCCAAGATCCTGCTCATTGCGCACCTGTCGCCACTCAAAGGCAGTCACTTCGCCTTCTTGTGCCGTCAATGCCTCCCCAGCGGGAAGTTCTGCCTCAAAAAACAAATCACAGGTTTTGTAAACAATATTCTTATATTCATACGTATTGGGAAAACTGCACAGATAAGTGATTTTCGTGGGCGATACGCCGGTTTCTTCCTTACATTCACGATATACCGCTTCTTCTGCTGTCTCATCGGGATCAACAAATCCGCCGGGAAGGGCCAAAAATCCTTTGCGCGGCTCTTTTCCCCGTTTTTCAAACAATACGCGCCCCTTATCATCACAGATAATCAGCCCAACTGCCGTAGCCACATTGTTGTAGAGGTCAAAGCCGCAGTCAGCACAGAGCCATTTGCGCATCTTTACGTTTTGAATATGCTTTCCGCCACAGGCAGGACAAAAAGTAAAATCATTCTGCATGGATTCCTCCCATTACATCCTGTTAAAAATAGCGTGCCGTCAAAGCATCAGCAAGTACTTCAGCTCGACGGAGCGTTTGAATAATCAAGGGAATAAAGAGCGGGAACAAAATTCTGATTTTGGCAAAAAAACCTTTTGCCGTTCCCAAACCTCCCCGCTCCAATTGCGTCTTGATAATTGAGGACGCTTCTTCAATTAAAATCGGAATAAAGCGGAAGATAATTTCAGTCACTACCACAAGAGACCTCACCGGAATGTGTAGCGCAGACAGAGGTTTGAGCAGCGTAGCAAATCCTTCCAGAATTTCTTTTTCACCCGTGGAATAGATGAAAACCTGAATGGCAGAGAGGGCAGCAAACACACGGATAAGGGCAATCACACAAAGCTGAATCTTAAAGGGCGTGACCATAAACCATTTCCACTCAGTAAAATGGGGTTCTCCTTCCTTTGCGGGAATAAAAATCAACTGAATCAGACAGTAGAGCAACATCCATGGAAGCACTTTGAGAAAGGAATAGCATAATCTGCGTACAGGATATTTTGCCAGCACTGCGTATGCCACGGAGACTACAGCCATACCCGCCGCAAGACAGATTGAGTGCATGGCAAGGGAAACCACAAAAACTGCCAGAAAGGCAAGGTATTTCCAGACAGGAGGTAATTTTTGAACCAATCCTCTGACTTTTGCAGGAGCCACGGCAAAGGCAGCGGTCTTTCGCAATTTGGAAAGCATTTTTGCACCGTCAAGAGATTGTTTTTGCGCAAGGGATATGCTGACATCAGCAAGAAGCGGCTTTTGGGCTGAGTCAGAAACGATTACACCTTTTTCCATGTGAATGGTACGGTCTGCAAAGGCCGCCTCTTCCATGCGATGAGTACTGAACAAAATCGTTTTTCCGCTGCGGGCAAGTTTTTGCAGCAAGAGAAGAAGTTGCCTGCGGCTGATAGGATCTATGCCGGAAGTTGGCTCATCAAAGAGAAGTACGGGGCTATCCATGGCGATAATGCCCGCAATAGAAAGTTTTCGCTTTTCGCCGCCACTCAGCCTTTGTGTGGAGCGATTTGCAAACTGGTCATAGGGCATACCTACCAATTCCATGGCTTCCCGCACCCGTTTTTTCAATTCTTTACCGTGCAGACCTTGATTTTTGGGGCCAAAGGCTACATCATCTGCGGCATAGGGTTCAAACAGTGCCGCCTGACTGTCTTGCAGGGCAAGGGATGGATAACCGTCTGCATACACGCTTCCTCCGCTGGGCTGGAGCAATCCAGCCGCAATTTCCAAAAGCGTTGATTTTCCTGAGCCACTTACCCCGGTAATTGCCGTAAGCGAGCCTTTGTAAATATCAAGATGCAATCCCTCTAGAACAGAATGGTCATCTTCATAGGCAAAGGTAATGTCGCGAAAGGCTAACGCAACATCTGCACCAGCAAAATCTTCCGGTGCACGAGGAGCAGGTGCTACTGACTCGCCAAAAAGATGCCGCACAAGAGCCGTATTTGCCTTAAATTTTTCCTGAGAGCCGTCAAAAATCAACTCGCCATTTTGCATGGCAATCACGTGTTGGGCACGGCAGGCTTCCTCGTAGTCATGGGTAATGTGGAGAATAGACTGTCCGTTTTTGTGGCAGGCATCCAAAAAGTCCAGAATATCCTTTCTGGATTCGGGGTCAAGCATGGATGTGGCTTCGTCAAGTACGAGCAAGTCAGGGTGCAGCGCAAGAATACCGCTGATTGCCAGTTTTTGCGTCTGTCCCAAAGAAAGGGCATTGGTTCGACTGTCCGCGCGGTCAAGCAGACCTGAAACAGACAGGCTTTCGATTACACGCTGTTCCACTTCCGCAGGGGAAAGCTTGAGGTTTTCCGGACCAAAGGCTGTATCCCGCGAAACGATGCCGGAGACAATCTGATCTTTGGGATATTGAAAAACGATTCCCGTCCGTACCCCTTCCGCCAGTTGCACTTCACCGTCTTTAGCGTCCAAAAAACCTGCGATGATTCGCGCCAGCGTACTTTTTCCCGAACCGTTTGCACCCAGAATGACCGCATATTCACCGTCTTCTAGTAAAAAAGAAACATCTTCAAGCGCATGTATTCCCGCTTCAGGATAGAAGAAAGAAAGATTTTTTACTGAGAGCAGGGGCATTTAGAATTTTTCTGGCAGGGGGCGTCCAGTTTTTCTCCACTGATAGAATTCCGCCGTGGCGGTAAAGAGCACATCACTTGAAGAATTTAATGCCGTTTCCATGCTGTCCTGAATAACGCCAATGATAAAGCCAACACCGACAACCTGCATGGCAACATCATTTGAAATGCCAAAGAGGGAGCAGGCCATGGGTATCAGGAGCAGCGAGCCACCCGCCACGCCAGATGCACCGCATGCACCCAGCGTAGCCAGCACACAGAGAATCAGTGCCGTAGGAAGGTCAACAGAAATACCCATTGTATGTGCGGTCGCCAATGTCATCACCGCAATCGTAATTGCCGCTCCGTCCATGTTAATTGTAGCACCCAGTGGAATGGATACAGAATACATATCTTCGTCCAAACCAAGATCTTCGCACAATTCCATATTTACCGGAATATTTGCCGCAGAACTACGGGTAAAGAAGGCCGTAAGACCGCTTTGACGCAGACACCGCCACACAAGCGGATAAGGATTACGATGCAAGGCAACTGCCACCATCATCGGGGAAACCAGCAGCGACATGACCAGCATAGAGCCGACCAGCACGACAAGTAGTTTGCCGTAACTGGTAAAAATTGAAAGACCGTTTGAGGCAACTGTCGTAAAGACAAGCCCCATAATGCCAAAAGGCGCAAGATTGATAATCCAACGGACAATCAGCGAAATACCCTGCGAAATTTCAGTAAAGAAAGACTTTGTCGCTTCGCTTGCGAATTTTTTCATCGCCAGACCAAAAATAACTCCCCAAAACAAAATGCCGATGTAATTTGCACTGATAATAGATTCAACTGGATTTGCAACAGCGTTAATCAGCAGATTGTGCATCACCTGACCGATTCCCGCAGGAGCGGCAGACACATCCTCTGGAGATGCCAGTACAATCGTCTGGGGAAAAAGAAAACTTGCGGCAACTGCAATAAATGATGCGAAGAGCGTTGAAAGCATATACAGAAGAATAACAAGACCAAAGCGGCGGTCAAGTCTTGCACTGCCTTTTACAAGCGAACTTGACACAAGGGCAAATACAAGTACAGGAGCAACCCCTTTAAGCGCTCCTACGAACAAACTGCCAAAACTGCTAATCCATGAAGCACCAGGAAGAAGAAGACCTAAAATTGCACCGATAACAATGCCGATAAAAATTCGAAGAATCAAACTAACAGAATTATAGGCACCAGCCACTGCTGAAAAAATATTTTTGCGTACCATTTTTATAGTATATCACGGACACAGCATTTAATCTATCCCCATATGCAGGGCAAACGCATTATAGATATCGTGCTTGCATATCGGCTGGACAAATGAAATGTATGTGCAAAGACTGTCACCACAAGCCCAATTGCCTGTCTCGGAGACTGGTCTGCCTTGCCTCATGCACTTGGTCGTCAGGAAGCCTGTCGCCCAGCAAGAAAGAAGAACGTGGATTGTGCCGTGCAAAATTCCTGCGGACGAGAGCAGCATCGTAATTTGCATAACAGTAGCGGCACAAGTGCGGGCAGCTGTTGTAAGCACCAATGTCGTGAGTGGCAATACATCCGCAATGCTGGCGCAAATTCTGACGGGGAAGCGGCCTTATAAGTGAAAATCCCGTTGCCCGTTCAATCGCCTGTGGTGACACGCAGGCACCCGCTTCTACGCCATATGCTGAAAGGTCGGCTTTTTCCGCGCACGTTTCAATACGGATGCCCGTTTCTTCCCCCACACGGCTAAAAGCCTGAGCCAAAAACCGTTGGTCACTCAGGCTCACTTCTTCCACGTCAGGAAAATTCTTTTTTGTCTTTTCATACAGGTCAACAAAACTGATGATGCAACGGTCAGTTGCCTCCCGCAAATTTTCTGCCATCTTTCTGAACTCACGGATATGGGCGGAAACAGAATAAGTCTGGTCAACAAAAATGGGGTCATAACGCCAGCAGACTTTTTCCATTCCCAAGACCTTGCTAAGTTCAATGGTAGATTTCATCACTTCATTCTTTTGGGGAACATGGGGTTCGATGTCTTTTCCGTAGGGAGTAATCGTCACAAAAAAATAGAGTCCAAAGCCAAAAGAGCGCAGTTCTTCCAGATAGGGTAAGATTGGCGCAGGATTTTTGGTGCAGAAGACAAAGCAATCCACCAGGTCGGGAGTCAGTTTGTAGCGCGTTACCTGCTGACCATAATAAGGATTCCTCACATCCACAAAACCCGCCCGCAGCCGATTCATAAACCAGTCGGCATAAAAGGCTGGAATATCCGTGCGTCCGCTTGCAAAAAGAATCATCTGCCACTCTCCCGCCTAAAAATAGGCAATTTCAAAGCGTCCGATTTTGGCAAATCCACATTTCTTGTAGAGATGCAGGGCCGGTGCATTTTCCACCTTGGCAAAGAGCACCATCTTTTTTCCCTGTGCCTTCATTTCTGCACTGATGTGGCGCAGGACTTCCGAGCCATAGCCCTTTCCCCGCTCAGAGGGCAGAGTATACATGCCACCCAACTGCACGTATTTTTTTCCCTGCGCATTTGTACCGCCTTTTGCAATAAACCTGCCATTTTTTGAAAGCGCAAAAACCTGCTGAGTCCGCAAGGCCCGATGAAAGGAAAGCCGAGTAACATGTTCGTCTAGCGGCTCATTTTGCCAAAGCACTTCTTCCTTTTCATAGGCAATTTGCAGGGGAAGGAGCAGGTCAATCATGTCTGGCGAACAGCGGAGAATTGCCAGTTTCTCATACTCATCGCGCATAGTAGGAAGCCTGTTGAAATTGTACTTATCCCCAGAGGACTTCTGTTCAAGCAGAAGATATTTTTGCTCATGCTGAATTTTCTGTCTTCTTGCAGCAAGAACCGCCTGCTTGATTAAATCCGTTCCCTTTTCTTCCCCAATAACATTAAAAAACTCATGTTCCTGCTGACTGCGGAAAAAATCGGTCAGTATTCGGAGCAATTCACCACGCCGCTGGCCATAAGCATCAGGGAAACAATGAAAAATCTGTCCGCTATCAGAAAAAGAAAAAACATCCCTCACCACAGCGTCATCAGTCTGCACCTGAAAAAAATGAGATTTTCCCTGCAGTATATGGCTCACCAAAGCAACACACAATTTTTCGTAAGGCAGCACAAAGGAGAGCAAAGCAGAACTGTCAGCGGAACAGGGAAGAATTTTCACTTTGTCACATTCCTCAGCCATTTGCCGCTTTTTAGCCGCCCCAGGTCTGCCACTGCAATCTGCACCGCACTGTCAGTTTCTGAATGAATGTATGGGTGCAGGAATACGACCACCGCGGTTGATAAAGTCCGCACAGCTGAATTTGCTTACCGGCATGACAGGACAGCCTCCCAGAAGACCGCCAAATTCAATCCAGTCACCTGCTTTTTTACCCGGAGCCGGAATCAGGCGCACCGCCGTTGTCTTGTTGTTCACCATGCCGATTGCAAATTCGTCTGCCATAATGCCGCTGATTGTCGTAGCCGGTGTATCCCCTGGAATCGCTATCATATCCAGTCCTACGGAGCAGACCGTTGTCATCGCTTCCAGTTTTTCAAGACAAATTGACCCCTGCTTGACGGCGTTAATCATGCCTTCGTCTTCCGAAACAGGAATAAATGCACCAGAAAGCCCACCCACGCTTGTAGAAGCCATCACACCGCCTTTTTTTACCATATCAGTCAGCATGGCAAGAGCCGCCGTTGTTCCCGGACACCCTGCCCCTTCCAAACCGATTTCTTCCAAAATACGCGCAACGCTGTCGCCCACAGCAGGAGTGGGTGCCAGAGACAAATCCAAAATGCCAAAGTCTACGCCAAGCCGAGAAGCAGCCTCTGCACCCACCAGTTGCCCCAGACGGGTGATTTTAAAGGCCATCTTTTTGATGCCTTCGGCAAGTTCATTTATCGGCCGTCCCTTGTAGTCGCGAGCCGCCGCCAGAATAACGCCAGGACCTGAAACGCCCACATTGATAACGCAATCCGCTTCTCCCGGCCCATGGAAAGCACCCGCCATAAAGGGATTATCCTCAGGTGCATTGCAGAAGACTACGAGTTTTGAGCAGCCGTTAATGGCACAATGCGCACTCGCCTCACTGGTCGCCTTAATCGTCTCACCCATGAGTTTTACCGCATCCATATTGATGCCGTTTTTTGTTGAACCCACATTTACACTGGAGCATACATAATTCGTCGTTGCAAGCGCCTCTGGAATAGAATTGATTAAAATCCTATCCGCCGGAGTAATGCCTTTCTGCACCAGCGCACTAAAACCACCGATAAAGTTGATTCCCAGTTCTTCGGCACATCTGTCCAGCGTCTTGCAGTATTCCACGTATGACTTTGCATCACTCGCTCCGGCCACAAGGGCTATGGGCGTAACGGAAACGCGTTTGTTGATAATCGGCACACCCAGTTCTTTTTCAATATCCTGACCGACTTTAACAAGATTTCCCGCTTTTTTCATAATCTTATCGTAAATCTTTTGATTTGCCTTCTTTGCGTCTGAATCCGCACAATCTAAAAGCGAAATACCCATTGTAATGCAGCGCACGTCCAGTTTGTGACGCATAAACATATTTACGGTTTCTTGAATTTCAACAGGAGAAAAAAGCATGGTTTACCTCGACTTTTAGTATAGCAAAAATGTGCAAAACCGCCTACCCTGCTTGACTTTTAAACAAAGTATGCTATACTTAGTCAAGAAGACTAAGACTAACTTGACTAAGGGGTATTTTTTATGTGTAAAATGAATGTACTTGAAGCAAAAACAAATTTCTCAAAAATAATCGCAATGCTGGAAAACCACGAAGAAGAAGAAGTCATAGTGGCCCGTTCGGGCAAACCGGTCGTCCGCATCTCCCTCGTTCCCAAGCAGAGCATTATAGAAAAACTTGGCATGTTTGCAGGCGAAATGGATGTTCCTTCAATAGATGATGAGAACTGGGATCCCTGCGCATGGAGCGATGAAGAACTTAAAGAAGTATGGGGGGATTTAGTTTAACATGGAATTTTTACTTGATACTCACATTATTCTTTGGACATTGTTTAAGCCTTATAATCTCTCGCAAAAAGCGATTGATGTTCTCAGCAACAGGCAAAATGACTTCTATTACAGCATAGCCTCAATGTGGGAAGTCGCCGTAAAACATCGGAAGCACCCTAAAGCAATCACTCGGAGTGGCACGGAATTCATGCATTACTGCGAGGCCATGGGATTTACCAGGCTTCCCATTGACGACCGCCATGTATGCACGCTGGAAACGCTCCTCGAAAAAGAAGGCTTCAAAGGACAGGAAGACCCCTTTGACCGCATCCTGCTTGCCCAGGCAAAGGCAGACGGCATGACACTCCTCACCCACGACAACAAATTTTCCTACTATGACGAACCCTATGTCTATCTGGTTTAGGGGATTTTGATTTTTTTTACCGTAGCGGATGTATCTTTTTTGCTTGACGATTCAAACATCTGCGTTTACAATAGTTATACACGTTAGATAAAGGAGATTCATATGGCAGATACAGCACAGATGTCATCTATTGAAAAAGCAGCAGCTCGCGATGCAAAGGCAGCGGCACGTCAAGCAGCATTTGACAGGCTTCCCGTTTTCATCCAGCTTTTGTTTGGATTGGGAATCCTTGTTATTATTGCAGTAATCGGTTTTAGCCTTCTGTATTTACTTGACATCGCTTTCCTGGACTTCGACCCCATCGGAAAACTTTTGCACCTCGCTCGCTAAATATTTATACATGTGTACATCGGAACTTCATTTGGATGGAGTTCCAGTATATGTTTTTCACACGGCAACGCTTCGCTAGGGTCATGGGTGACATGGAGAAGCGTTGTTGTTTTTGTCTCCGCAATACTTTCAAGTAAGTCTAAAATCTTCTGCCGATAGCCTTCGTCCAGTCCGTGGCAGGGTTCGTCCAAAATAAGCACCTTAGGCTGTTTTACTGCCGCACGGATAATCAGAACAGCCCTTTGCTCACCATAACTGAGTGAACTGAAAGACTCATTCTCACGCCCCGCAAAGCCTGCCAAAGCCAGCCATTTTTTTGCCGCCGCAATCTCCACATCCGTGGGCGGCTCATACAGTCCGATTGAATCATGGAAGCCAGAAATAATCACGCGCAGCAAATCCGTTCCGCCAACCATACGGTATTCCACATGCAGTCGATAACTCACGATGCCCAGGTTTTTCTTGATGTCCCAAATTGTTTCGCCAGTGCCCCGCTTGTGCCCAAAGAGCCATACGTCATTGGCGTAGACCTGCTTGTTGTCGCCAGTAATCACTTCCAAAAGCGTCGTCTTTCCGCTTCCATTGGGACCACGGATAAGCCAATGCTGTCCCGGCAGAACCGACCAATCCATATCCCGCAGAACCATGCGGCCATCCCATCCCACGTTCACCTTGTTCAGCTGAATCAGTGTTTTTTCGCCGGCAACGTGAACTTCGTTTTGCAGTACGGCCGTATCCCTGCTAATCTGATTGAATGCATCCGCAAGGGCAGTTTTTTCCGCAGAACGAGTCTTTTGCCTTTCTGTCTCTCGCTCGGCAAGCAATGTTTCGTAATCAGCCTTTGTGCCACAGAATGAAATCACTCCGCCCTGCTCTGTACCCGGGACAGAGCCTTGAGCAACGCCCGCAAATTCCAGCACATGGGTAACCGTCTCAGGAATTTCCGTATAGCGCTCCATCGCCAGAATGATGCGTGTCGTCTCGTCCGTAGCCGATGCCTTGAGCTGCCTTCCCACAATCGTCTGAAAAAACTCCCGCAAGATACTGCGGCTCTGCACATCCAGTCCCGCAAAGGGATCGCTTAGGATAAGCAGTCTTTTTTTGGAAAGCAGAGCACGACATAAAAGCGTCCGCCGGATTTCTCCTGTAGACATGTACTTTAATCCCCGCTCCAAAATGCCTTCCACACCGCACAGCTTCACTTCCGGCATCGTCTCCAGACGGCTTGCAATTGCCGGCAAGGGCAGATTACGATGTTTTGCATCGGGACCTCCCAGCACTTCAGCAATAAAGCGACGGCCTGTACGCCCCTCGTCAATGCGGTTCATGTAGTCTGTTTCATCCAGTTCACGTTCTTCTTCAATTAAAGCCGCCGCCCGCTCCAGCGATACAATTTCCGTTGAACCGACAAAATGGTTTTCCACCGAGCCATTAACCCGATGTGTCATTGTCGGGCTTGACCCGACAATCTCATTCGCAACAAAGTCTTTTTCGCCAGCAATCGCGCGCAGGAACATATCCTTTCCGCTACTGTTCGCACCAATAACCAGCCAGGCTTCCCCAGCCTTCATCTGCCAGGTGACTTCAGGAATATAGACCTGCCGCAAATCCTGCACACGGCAATGCTGAATTGAAATGAGAGTCTGTGCCATAATCGCTCCGTCAGAACTAGTATGCAAAATAAGGATATAAAACGCAAGTATACCTGATTATGAAGTAATGTCCTGCAAAACACTATCGACATATAAACGCAAGTTTTCCGCTATAATCCGTTTGATTGCCTTCTGATTCTCAACCTTTGCTTCAAGAGAGTTGCCCTGAGGAAGAAATAACTTTGCAATGTCGATTTCCAGTCCATTTGCAAGTTGGGCAAGCGTTTTTTCACTCGGCCAATTAAGACACAACTCCACGCTTTTTACAGTCGCTTCCGAGACGTTGGCCTTTTCCGCCAATGCAAACTGAGTCAGTCCTTTTTCCTTGCGGATTCTTCGAATATTTTCTGCCAGTCTTTTTTGCACTCCTATTGCGTCCATAACATATATTCACCGAAAACGGCAGAAAAGAGTATATGAAGATAATATACATTTTTCCTAAAAAGTATGAATAATCTAGACTTAGTGATAGAGTAATGATATACTTTCTTTATGTTTTAGATAGAAAGTCTAAACAAATTCATTTTCAGGAGGAAGGAATGAAAAAAATTCTTTCATCACTTGTTGCAGGTTTCGTACTTGCAGGAATTCTGGTTGTATCATCTTGTAAAGACGCAGATGAATACACGTATACCACAGTCGCTCAGTTGGATGCGCCATCAGTTACCGTGAAGGCTTACCCTGGCGTAAACATCGTTACATGGAATGCAGTAAAAGATGCCCAAAACTATGATTTGTATGTAAAAATCGGTGACAATCAGGAAGTTCCGGAATCTCTTAGTACTACAAACCTCTACTATGCAGATACCATTGAGGATGCAATCGTTGCCGGTAAGAGCGTTTCTTACAGATATCGTCTTGTTGCAAAGCCCCAAAGTAGTGCAAACAAAACGTTTAAAGCAAGCGAGGCAACCGTATCAGTTTCTACAAAAGACACGGCCGCAGCAAATGGCACCAAATTCTCTGCGCTTAATGCGAACACCTACGAGAACGAGTTTGATTCAAACGCAACCGTTTTGGCAAACGACAAAATCACCGTCAACCCGCTCGTTACCTCTGGATATGCCACGGTCTCTTTCCCGGTAAAATCTTATGCAAAGTACGAAGTATACTTGAAAAATACAGATGCACCGACACTCACCAGTGCCGCAGACAATCCGTCAAAAACCGTTGAGGGCGCGAGCTATGAGAACAATGCCCTCGCAACGGTAAAAGTCTCAAACCTCACGAATGGGGCAAAGACGGTCACCGTAAAGGCTATTCCCTACTATGAAGGCTATGAGGCTGAAACATTCACCTCAACAGCGACAATCAAAGTTGCTGCGCTGGGAGCAAACGTTGGTTCAAATCCCAATGCCGCATACACAAACGCGACAACTGCCCGCATCTATTGGGAGCCGGGCACCGTCACCCTTACTGGAGAAAATACACCGACTACGTATTACAAGGTGTATCGCAAGGATGCTGACAATAATTACACTGCGGTAAGCGGAACGGTGACTTCTGCAGATAAGAGCGGAACAGTTTACTACTACATTGACGACACTATCGACAATAACAAAGTAGCCTACACCTACTACATTGCCGCAACAGACGGAACAAGTTATGCCTCTGGTTCCTTGTCTGTGAACCTCAATGCGTATAGCGAAACTGCTACGGCCACACCTTCTATTTCATTAACTACATACGTTGATGGAACAGACAATGCAAAAACATCTATTAAGATTGTCACAGCAAAAGGCAGCACAACACCTGTCTTTGCTCAGACCCTCAAACTGTACTATGCTACGCTTGATGAAAAAGACACGCTCAGCATCGTTTCTGACAGCGCATGGAAAGAAATCACGCTTGCTAACTACAATTCCGCCACAGGTACGTACTACAACAACCTTGAAAATCAGGCTGCCGGCCTTTATATCTTTAAGGTTGTTGCTTCTGAAACAGACAAGAAAGACGCAGTTGTATACAAATCTATAACTGTAAACACAGCAAATGTTTCATACTCTGCCGGTACATTAACCGTAGTCGGCGACTATGATTCCACAACACAGAAGTATACAAAGAACACAATCACTTATACCGATTCTCTCATTACAGCATCTGCTGACGGAAGTAAAGTTCTTGATGCTATCGATGACTACACCTTCACACTCAGCAAGGTCGTTGTAACAACAACAAGAAACACTGCAAGCACAAGCATTATCACGAATGTTTCAACTGAAACACTGGAAACGCTCAAACCTACGCTTATCAGCGGTTCTACAACCAATTTCAAAGCAGAATATGTAGATAATAGCGTTGAATCATCTACTACCGATGTAGGCAAGGCCGTTTACTACTACGTCACAAAGGCTGCAAAAGACGGAACGTCTGTCCGCACAAGCACGAAAACTGGAGTAACCAACTAGTTTCTAGCACTGCCAGTTTGTCGGCTTTTGTACCCGACAATGCAACCTTACAAAGTCCACCTGTTACGCTGACAGGCGGACTTTTATGGCACTCTCCATCCTCCTATGGTGAGTGCCATTTTTTATGCCCTGTGCATTATGACTTTCTTTGGGAAAATCCACATGTAATTTCCTTGCTTTTTGCCAAATTTGTCCGAATGTCGCGGATTCATACAATGCAATATAATATTCTCATTTTGCTATTGACTAAAATTCAAGGGGGGGGGTACAATTGTGTAGTTCTTTTTTTTGTGAGGATATATCATGCGACACTTTCGACAATTTACATTGTTTTTTTCTGTATGGCTCATGCTATTTGCAGTCACTGCCTGCGCATCATCTGATGACGATGACCCCGATGCACAGATTCCCAAAATCACTGCAATTACAAGTGATGTCTCCACTATTGTAAACATTCCTAAAGAAGTCTCTGTAACTGTGGAAGTCGGAGACAAAGGAACGCTCTCATATCAATGGTATGTCTCATCCTCAAAAATCGAACCGGGTGCGGCGGTAAAGGATGCGACAAAAGCCTCATACACTCCTGTCACGAATGCGACCGGCACATCCTACTATTACTGTGTGATTACCAACCAACTCGGCTCCAGTACCCGATCCGTCACATCTCCACGAATTACCTATACGGTAAGCGCCAGCGTCAATGCGCTTGCCCCGATAATTGTCTCCCAACCGGTAAACGTAACGGCATATTTTGGGGAAAATTTTTCGCTTTCAGTCATTGCATACACAAGCGATGGCGGTACGCTTTCCTACCAGTGGTACCGCTCCGAAACAAGTGAAAGTCAGCCTGCTGCTATTGACGGGGCAACAGAAATACAGTACGAAGCCCTTGCCGCAAGAACAACACTCGGCTATTACTTCTGCGTGATTACAAATACGATTTCCGACAATGGAGACGGAGGCAAAAAGACAGCAGAGACTCGGACAAATGGCGTCACCGTTTCAAACAGTGTAGTACACGCAAATGCACCGACTATCACTGCGCAACCCGTCAACACGGAAGCAATCATTCCCGCCACACGCATCTTTACGGTGGGTGCATACGCTCCAGACGGAGGACTACTTTCTTACCAGTGGTATTCCCTTACGGACGGTGAAAATGAAGGAAAGGAAATTGCAGGCGCAAGCGAGGCACGCTACACCGTGAATGTCTCGGAAGTAGGAAAAATCGGCTACTACTGCGTGATTACAAACACGATTTTCGACAACGGTGACGGAGGAAATAAAAGCGCATCGATACAAACAGAAACCGCATGGCTTGAAGCAGTCTATCTTAAAGATGTTGTTCCCGCACCCTATTTTACGGAAGAACCCGCCAGCATGAACATTGCCCCCTATGGACAGACCGTAAAACTTTCATGCAAGGCGGAAACAAGCGGATATTCAGTCAGCTACAAGTGGTACAAAAGTGCAGACGGCACAACCGCAACGGGCATTGCAATTGCAAACGCAACAGTAGCAACGCTAGAACTTCCCGCATTTACAGAAAAGGGCATTTACTATTACTACTGCGTTGCGACGACACTTCTCTCCTCAACTGAAGGCGATGACGTAAACACAGTGGCAACACTGAGCAAGGTAGTGAGCGTGGCGTATACGGGGCTACCGGTGGTGCAGATTGACTTAAACACATCAATTGGCCTTATTACTAAAGAAACCTATGTACAAGGTTCAATGAAAATCATCTCCGAAACATATGGAAATTTTTCATATGAATTCGTCAAAGAAAAAGAAGGATTAAAAGGACGGGGAAATAGTTCATGGGGAATGCCCAAAAAAGGCTATAACATCAAATTTGATTCAAAACAGTCGCTTTTCGGTCTCCCCGAATCAAAAAAATGGTGCATAATTGCAAATTATTCTGACAAATCGCTACTCCGCAATAAATTCGCATCAATACTTGGGACGAAAGTGTATAATGCGGTATGGAATCCTTCATTTATCTCTGTTGATGTCATAATAAACGGTGAATATCTGGGAAATTATATTTTCTGCGAGAAAATTTCACTCGATGACGGACGAATCGAAGCGCAGGACATAAGCAATTGCACGGAAAAGAAAATTGCTAATGGCAAATACACTGATCAAAACAATGATGGTGCTATTGATTTGTATGACGGAGGTTTTATTCTAGAGATTGATGCAAGAGCAGATGCAGACTTTTATTTTACGACATCATATGACGGATCTCCCTTTACACTCAAAGATCCCGATGAAGTCACAGAAGAAATGCAAGAACACGTACGAACAATTGTACAAACAGCGGAAGATGCCTTATATGGTGATGATTTTACCAACCTTGAATACGGTTGGCGAAAATTCATTGATGAAGATTCAATGATAGACTGGTTTATTGTCAATGAGTTTGCAAAGAATAATGACGCAATTTTTTTTACTTCAGTTTATCTATATTACAATCCCGCAGATCGTACATTGCACATGGGTCCAAACTGGGATTATGACATTTCTTGTGGAAACATAGACTACAACGGTTGCGATAATCCAGAAGGATGGTATATAAAAGATGCAAAATGGCTTTCTCGTATGGTTAAAGATCCTGTATTTATCGCAAATGTCAAATCCCGTTGGAATGAGAAGAAATCTGAATTACTTTCAACAATTTCCACCAATACAGGCACAGTACAGACTCTCGCCAATAGCATTTCTGTTTCTGCAGAATATAATTTTATGAAATGGCAAATTTTAGGTACATATGTTTGGCCGAATCCCGCAGGCTTCGAAATACGCACCACCTATCAGAGTGAAGTGGATTATATGCTTGACTGGTGTAATACCCGCTACACCTGGCTCGACACCGCAATCAACGGCCTGTAGGGGTAGAAATCCGTCCTGCATCTTCATTATCCTCTGTACTTCACTGCATGCGTCGTTTCATCGACAACTAGGGTAATTTTTCTGGCTTTCTCCATGGCTTTTACGGTGTCGCTCAGGCGTTTGGAGATGCCTTTGTAGCCGAGCGTAAGGGCAAGTTCGGTAAGGGTGAGCGGTTTTTCGGCGAGGACGGATTTTATTTCCGTTTCGTAGGCTTTTTGTTTGGGCGAAGTCTCATCTTTGGGGGCAAAGTACGGGTGCACGGGAATGATGACCGAAAGATAATCGCGTCCTTCGTCCATCACGAACCGGGGAAGCGCAGAGCCGTTTTCGCGGAGTGCCCTGAATGCGTTGGGAAAGCCAGTGTTTCTGCCCTCAATAAGCCGCAGTTCTTTGAGAAAGTCTCCGATTCTGCGGTTGCGGTAGGCATGGGCGCGAATTTCATATGCGGCAATGTCTTCATCGGTAATGCTGCGGTCAAAGCCGGGAAAACTCGTGATTTCGATTGACGCAGGCGTAATGCGCACGGTTATCGGCTCGTTTATCTGATAGGAACGATGATAAACGGCGTTCGCAAGAATTTCTTCAACCGCCGCAAACGGATAATTTACAATCCTGACGGCTTCTGCCTTGTCATCTTCTTTTATGACGGCTTCTTCCAGCACATAGTTTTTTAGATATGAAAGCGCATCGCGCAGTTGGCGTTGAATTGGCCCTGTAAAAACTTTCTCCGTCATGTCCGTACCCGTGGGGTCAGGAATGTCCACCACTTCAATCCGCGCATATCTAAAATAATTTTCAGGTCGCTCGCTGAACATCAGAATCGCCACATTAAGCGGTTTTCGGTTTTCAGCAGGGCCAGAAACGAGTTTCATGTCCTCAGCAATCGTAAGCGCATCTTGTTGGAGTGCATACTGATACAAATCACTTCCGATTTCTTTAAGGTGATTTCGGAGCAATCCCACATCCAAGTCGGCGATACTTGCGGTTATACATTCGCGGTCATCAAAAGGAATGTTTGACGAAACATAAAAGAGTTCTTTTTCCTCATCACGCGAGGCAATTACGGTGCTAGAGAATTTGCGCACATAATAATATTTGTAACTTTGATTTGCGGTCACCTCTTTGGGCGCACGGTATGGTCTCCCATAGCCACCGCTCACCCAAATGACAATCAGATATTTATCTGCACCATCGGTTCTATCATGATATAAAATCGGCTCTACGACTGGCTCATACAGCGGCTCAATAAAATGACAATATTCACGGAGTTTTTTGAGTGTGCCGTCAATGCTTGCTTTGGCTACTCCCGCAATCGGAAACAGCGGAGACCCATTCTGTTCTTCAACACCGATGACGATATACCCGCCGCCCACATTGTCTATGTCGTTTGCGAAGGCGCAAATCGTACGGATAATCGGCGATGGATTAAAATCACGTTTGTATTCAATGCGCGTGGATTCAAGAATCTGCGGAGAAATAAGTTCTTCTATCGTAACAGGAATTCCCATAGGCATACCTCTCGACAAAAAGTATAGCAACTCGACAAAATTTTGTCGAGCCACTCGACAAAATTTTGTCGAGCCGGAACAAATTTTGTCGAGCCAGAACAAATTTTGTCGAGCCAGAACAAATTTTGTCGAGTCGCTTTTGTTACCCACTGCTAATTCGCCTAAGATTCCTATCAGTTCGCTTGCTTTTTGCCAACTTTACCCGTATAATTTTCAGTTAAGAGGTACAATATGGCAACACCAGAATTGAAAGGTACGCAGACTGAAAAAAATCTGCAGACGGCGTTTGCGGGCGAATCACAGGCACGCAACAAATACACCTACTACGCAAGCAAGGCAAAAAAAGAAGGCTTCGAGCAGATTGCGGCGATTTTCCTGGAGACGGCTGCTAATGAAAAAGAGCATGCGGAAATTTGGTTCAAACTGCTGCATGGCGGCGAAGTTCCCACCACTACGGTAAACCTAAAAGACGCTGCCGACGGCGAAAACTACGAATGGACTGATATGTACGACTGCTTTGCAAAGACGGCAAAGGAAGAAGGCTTTACCCGCATTGCAAAACTCTTTGAAATGGTCGGTGCAATCGAAAAGAAGCACGAAGAACGCTACCGCAAGCTTTTGGACAACGTAGAAAAAGAACTCGTGTTCAGCCGCGATGGAGATACCATCTGGCAGTGCCGCAACTGTGGACACATCGTTATTGGCAAAAAAGCACCGAATGTCTGCCCGGTCTGTGAGCATCCCCAGAGTTACTTTGAGATTCACGCAGAAAACTACTAGTGCAAGAAGGTCGGTTCAAGCCGACCTTTTTTTATTGCCTTTGTGAAATTATGTGATACAATAAAAAGAGCATATATTTCTTTTTTGGAGGAAATCAGGAAATATGAAAAAGTATCGAATTGTTGCGGCAATGCTTCTTGCTGCACTTTCTGTCTCGCTCTCTTTTGCAAAAGGAGACGAAAAGTATGTAACGCAAGAAATCAATGCTGCTGACCGTTGCTTGCCTACCTTCTACGAATCGCTCAAGGCTCGCATGAATTTCTCGCTTGGATGGAAAGACGGCTCTGATCCCGCTGCATGGAAAAAGGCCGGTCTGGCAAAAGCACGCGAGCTGATGATTCAGGAAGAAGACAACACGCCTTTTGATATGGTTGTTATCGATTCAGAAAAGCGTGACGGCTACACAGCACAAAAAGTTGTGTTCAATATCAGCAGAGACAGCCGTGTACTGGCATATCTTTTGGTTCCCAAGGGAAAGAAAAACCAGAAATTCCCCGCAGCCCTCATGCTGCATGACCATGGCTCAAATTTCAGAATCGGCAAGGAAAAGATGGTAAAGCCCTTTGGCAAGACTGACTTGGACAAGGAGCGTCTCAAACTCACTCAGGACTGGGCAAAGACCTACTTTAGCGAACTCTTCCCTGGTGATGAACTGGCAAAGCGTGGCTATGTTGTTTTGAGCTTTGATGCGCTTGGCTGGGGCGACCGCTCCGTAAAAGGATTCTCCACTGGCTCACAGCAGAGTCTTGCCTCAAACCTCTTCAACATGGGTACCAGTTTTGCAGGAATCATCGCACAGGAAGACTGCCGTGCGGCAAAATTCCTTGCAAGCCTCCCCGAAGTTGACGCGGCAAAAGTGGCATGTATCGGATTCAGCATGGGCGGTTTCCGTGCCTGGCAGCTTGCGGCTCTAAGCGATGACATTACAGCGGCTATTTCTGTCTGCTGGATTGGCACGATGAAAGACCACATGGTAATTGATGACGGTCAGCTTAAAGGTAACAGTGCATTCAGTATGCTGCACCCCACGATTGCAAAGTATCTGGACTATCCGGATGTTGCAGGTCTTGCGGCTCCCAAACCCATGTATTTTGTTTCTGGTGACCGCGACGGCGTAAACCCAGTGGAAGGCACTAACAATGCCTACGCAAAAATGCGCAAAATCTGGAAGGCAAACGGTGCGGACGACAAACTGGTTACCACAATGAATGCTGGCCTTACCCACTCTTATCCTGCAGAACAGCAGAAACTCACCTTTGACTGGCTGGACAAGCAGTTCAAGTAATAGCTGAAAATCCTGTCAGACACAAAAAAACGCCATGGAAAAAACCACGGCGTTTTTTTCCCTGGCAAAACGCCCCTATTTTGCGTCGATTGTAGACGGTGTATTTGTCCTCGGTGCAGGAGCCGCAGTTGTTGCGGGAGCAGCGGCGGGGCGTGATGAAGAAGTCGTTGTAGAGCGAGCCGTCGGAAGCACGGTCACCGTGTTGCTGAATGTGTATTCATTAATGTCAATCAGTTCGTTTACGGTCGTACCGAATTTTTCAGCCACATTGTAGGTTGTGGTGCGCGTAATGTTTCCGTTGTCATCATACTTGAAAATCACACGGGTCACCAGTTTATTTGAAGCGTCATAAGTCTGTTCTTCGGTAATCGCATAGTTCGCATCAAAGCGATATACGATTTTTCTGGTCACTGTTCCTGCCGCTCCAGAAAATGTTATTTCAGAAAGTTTGTTGGCATCATTGTAAGCAAGGGTTCTCTTTTCTTCCAGATAGCCTTCTGAAGCATACTGGCACACTTCAACCTCACGGCCAGAATCATCAAACTTGGTAATGGTCTTGCTGAGCAGGGAACCGTCAGTGTCGTAGTATGCTTCCTCCGCCTGCTTGCCGTTGTATTTCCAGATTGACTTGTTCACCAGAATATCAGAAGCATTGTACTGGGACTCATCGGTCTTGTTTCCGTTTGCATCGTAAGTTGTGATGATTTTCCAGTTGACTTTACCTTCGGCATCGGTACAGGTTGTGGTCACCAGTTGACCTGCTGTATTGTATTCATACACCACTTTGTCCACCAGAATATCCTTGTTGGTCAGTTCCGTTGATTCAATTTCCTTACCATTTACGTCAAAGACATGCACATACTTTGCTGCTGGAGAACGATAGTAATCACCAAATTTTTCTGTAATGATGTATCCGGTTCTTGTATATTCGCGGATTCCAGTCTTAACAGCAATAGGAGCGGCTGTATCAAAGGCATACAGGCTGAATGCTGCGGCAGCTAATGAAAGTGCCAGTAAGATTTTCTTCATATTTCTTCCCCCTAAGGTATTTTAAACTAGTATACCACATAATCGGCAATTTTATCTGCTACCTTAATGAAAAAAAGATAGCCTTTTGCTCTGTTATTTGATATACTAAAAATATGGCGGAATTCAACCTATCTGTGTTTGGCGCGGCATTTTCAGGAATCTGTACGCTGGGCGTTTCAGCAGCACACTTGTCCAGTCCTGAGTTTGACTTACACAAAAACACATTTTTAACTGAGCTTTCAAACTATGATGCAAAAGCCAGGGCTGTATTCGCACATATATTGTCAGAAAGTTTTTTAACAACATTAGGATATGATCAGCTCCGTTTTCTCAACAACGGTCTTATCAATTATGCGGCGAATTTTTCAGTAACTGGCGTAACATACATTCAGACTGCAAAGCGAAACATGCAGTTGGGCAAGGTCAATTTTGTCGAACTGATAAAAACCATGACCTCCCCCGGCGATGCAAAAATTCTTGCATGCATACCCCTGTTTTTGGACAAGATGACCCAGACGTATGTGCTGAATGCCAGCGAGGACGACGGTCTATAATATCGTACATTATTTTTTAGGAGAAATATATGAGAATCGCATTGATTAATGAAAACAGCCAGGCTGCAAAAAATGCAGTCATCCTTAACGCACTCAAAAAGGTCGTTGAGCCTAAAGGTTTTGAAGTAGTGAACTACGGCATGTATGGGGCAGACGACAAGGCTCAGCTCACCTATGTGCAGAACGGAATTTTGGCGGCAACCCTGCTCAATTCTGGTGCGGCTGACTATGTGATTACCGGCTGTGGTACGGGCGAAGGTGCAATGCTTGCCCTCAACAGTTTTCCTGGCGTAATCTGTGGTCACGTGGAAGATCCGCTGGATGCCTACACCTTTGCACAGATTAACGACGGAAACGCCATTGCCATTCCCTTTGCAAAAGGCTTTGGTTGGGGCGGCGACCTGAATCTGGAATATATCTTTGAAAAACTTTTCTGTGAGCCTGCGGGTCAGGGCTATCCCCGTGAGCGTGCCCTTCCTGAGCAGCGCAACAAAAAGATTCTGGACGAAGTGAAGAAAGTAACCTACAAGGATTTTACAGAGATTCTGGAAGGTCTCGTAACATATGATGCTGACTTGGTAAAAGGCTCTTTTGCAGGCGAACACTTTAAGGAATATTTCCTGCGTGATGCAAAAGATGCAAAAATCATCGATGCCGTAAAGAAAATCATCGGCTAAGGCAAAAAGGATTTATCATGCTCTTGCCGCTCAAACATACTGCCTGCATCTTGTGCCTATGCTCTGCCCTGCTCGCTTTTTCCTGCATGTCTACAAAAAAAGACGGCGGCTCTGTAGACAGAATCAGTGCAGAAGAACAGGTGGATTTGAGCGGCTACTGGAATGACATTGACGTGCGGCTGGTGGCAGACCATCTGGTACGCGACTGTGCCGCCAATCCCTCTGTAGCCGCCTTTAGCCAAGAGCATGGCAGGCTTCCCGTCGTCATCGTGGGACGAATCCGAAACCAAAGCGATGAGCACATAGACACCAAAATTATTGCCAAGCAGATTCAAAACGCACTTCTGAACAGCGAAAAACTGGAATTTGTTTCGGATGCTGATGAGCGTCTTGCCTTGCGAGCCGAGCGTTTGAGTCAGCAGGATTTTGCAAGTCTGGAAACGGCTAAGCAACTGCGCAATGAACTGGGCGCAGACTTTATGATGATAGGTTCCGTAAAGACAATCATCGACAGTTCAGACACGGTTACCATCCGCTCCTACTACGTACACGCAGAACTGATTGACATTGAAAACACACACATTCTCTGGGCAGGTGAGGATTCTTCTATAAAAAAACAAATTACCCGCTCACGCTACCGCCTGTAATCGCAAACTCTTTTTTATTTCTCGTTAAACCACCTCATTTTTTTGCCGATAAAAGTGATATGCGTAAACTGTATGTAAATATCGTCTTTGCCCTTTTGCTCGTATCCTGTCAGGCATCGGCTCGCTCAACAAAACCGTCATATGCCCTCCTGCAGACTCCCACCGCTTCGGTAACACCATCCACGGTAGGCGGCTTGTCATCGGGAAGTGAAACAGACGCTTCAAATTTCATGTTGGTGGGCGCAGAAAGTGGTCTGTACAAGATTTCTTCAGTACGTACGGCCATTCCTTTGTGGACAGGGGGAAAAGTGTCCAAAATCATCCGTAGTTCTGAGCGCAAGGAAGATGGCTCTCTGGGCGAACGCTGGTTTATGATGACTTCTAAAGGCATCCTTACTTCCACGGATTTAGTTACTTTTGAATTCCGCAACGAAGGGCTGCCTTTCTTAACGATTAAAGAATACGACGGTACTAATACAGGATTCCACAAGCAGATTCATCAGCTGAAAGACTTATCAGTGCATCCTACCGACTCAAATATCCTTGTTACCGCAACAAAAGACAATGTATTCATCACCTACGATGCGGGAAAAACATGGCGTTCCATTGGCTCCATGAGCGACAGCACGGCGGGCATTAAGGCAGTTGCCGTTGCAAGTATGACCAGGGCTGGAACAGGAAAAGCCGCAAGTGTAGCCGCAGACGGCACAAAAATTCCCGCCGTTCCCCCGGAGACAGAACTTGTTGTATTCATGTCTCACCCGATTTTTGGCTTTTCATACTATCTGCCTGAGCGGGCAAAACCGCGCTGGAATGATGTTTCTGCGGGCTTTAAGACTATGCAAACCCAGAGTTATCCCGATGAAATTGCCGATATTCTGCCAGTGGTCTTTACCGGTGCGGATGGCTTTCCGGTAACGGAAGTCTTTGTATCTCAGTCCTACCTTCCCAATATCTACCGCTTTAACTGGAATGACAAACGGGCAAATCTTTTGTATACCGGCACAGAACCGGTAGACACCATTGACGGCCTCTTCTGGGATGGCGCACAACTTTTGTATACCCGCCCTGGCGAAGTGGCAGCCCTTGTTCCTACTGCTCAGAACATGCAGAGCGGCACAGTTCCTCAGGCTTTTAAAAACTGGCAGTCATACTTTACTGTCCTCGCCCCCAGCGATACCCTCTATGCCGCATGGATTCCCCAAGGTTCTGGCAACGGCCTATCCCTCAATGAATTGTGGATGCTCAAACCAGAACTCTGCACGTCAAAATATGCAGAAAAGGCTCTGGGACGCAAGGCAATTTACTGTCCTGCAAATCACGTAACAACGGATGAAGGCATTGCCAAATACAAGAAAATTATCCTGAATAACAAACTCAATACCCTTGTCATCGACATGAAGGATGACTACGGCCTGCTCCGCTACAACACCAAAGATTCCCTCGTCACGGAAAAAGGGTTTGTAAGCCGCTACAGCGTTGATTTGGAGCATTTTGTCAGCGAGTTTAAAAAAGATAACATCTATCTGGTAGCACGCATCGTCGTCTTTAAGGACAAGCATCTGTCTCAGTACGGCAAGGGAAAGTATGCCGTCTGGAACCGTTCGACAAATGCTCCCTGGATTGGAACCAAAGGATATGAGGAAGTGACCGATGAATCTACTGGCGAAACGACAAAGAAACTGACCTATTACGATGAAAACTGGGTTGACCCCTACTGTCCAGAAGTATGGGAATATGATGTCCGCATTGCACAGGAACTGATTTCCCGCGGATTTGACGAAATTCAGTTTGACTACATCCGCTTTCCCACAGACGGCAAGAATATGGGTTCGGCACAGTATCGCTGGCGAAGTGACGGCATGGACAAGGAAAGTGCCTTGGTTTCATTCTTGTCCTATGCACGCAAAAACATTGACGCTCCCATTGGCATCGACATTTATGGTGCAAACGGCTGGTATCGCTCAGGCACGAGAACGGGTCAGGATGTGGAACTTTTGGCAGAATACGTAGACATCATCTGCCCCATGTTCTATCCCAGTCATTTTGAGCAGTCTTTCCTGAACTACAAGCCCTATTCGGAGAGGCCCTACCGCATTTATTTCTACGGAACCTACCGCAATACGGTGATTGGCCGAAACAGGATTATCGTGCGTCCCTGGGCCCAGGCCTTCTACATTGGCGTAAGTTACGACCGTCAGTACTACAACTCAAACTATGTGCAGCAGCAGATTTTTGGCGTGCGCGATTCCGTTGACCGAGGCTACATGTACTGGAACAATATTGGTCGCTATGATGACATTCTGCCTGACGTAGGCGACTCAAAATACACGGGCGTTGCAAGTGAAGCATCTCCCGAATTCAGAAAGCCTGCCTTGAGCGGCGGCATCAAGACGGAAGAACCCACTTCCTCTCCAAAAGATTTGCCTCCCCTTGCTGACGAAAGTGCTGTTTCCGCGCTGGATTCCATTCAGGAACAGGCTCAGTCTGAGACAAAAAAATCAGGATTTCCCTCACTGGGTGAAATCAAAAAACTGTGGCAGGCTTACAGCGAAAGCGGAACGTGATGTATGGATAACACAGGCTACACTCCCGAAGAACCCATTGCGGCAATTGCCACTGCCCTTGCTCCCGCTGCCCTGGGAATTGTGCGCACCAGTGGCAAAGGCTGTATTGAAAAAATCGCCGCCCTCTTTTCCCGCCCAAAGGCTCTGCTTTCTGCCCAGGCACATTCCCTTGTCTACGGCTGGATTTGTGCGCCAGAGATGCCCGCAGGCCAATCCCTGGAAGAACGCCGCATTGACGAAGTAATGCTTTCTGTCTACCATGCGCCTCGCTCCTTTACTGGCGAAGATATGGTGGAAATCAGCTGCCATGGCGGCGTTTCCGTGGTGACTGCAATCTACAATCTGCTGCTGGCAAACGGCTTCCGTGCAGCGGAGCATGGCGAATACACTTTCCGTGCCTACATAAACGGCAAGACTGACTTAACCAAAGCGGAAGCCGTTCGGGAAATCATTGACGCAAAAACTGACCTTTCTCGTTCACGGGCGGCTGGACGATTGGCAGGTCACCTTTACGAAAGCATTGACAGCGTAAAGAAACTGATTGTAGACACCCTCGCTTCCATTGAGGTGGAAATCGAATATCCGGAAGATGAAGAAACAATCAGCGAAACCTTTAATCCAGCCAATTTGGAAAAGGCGCGGACACAACTGGCAGATTTGGCATCATCATGGAAAAGCGAAAAGATTTATCAGGACGGAGCGCGGGTTGTTTTGTGTGGAAGGACAAATGCCGGAAAGTCCAGCCTCTTTAATGCCCTGCTCAAAGAAGACCGCGCCATCGTAAGTGATATTGCAGGCACCACCCGCGACTGGATTGAAAGCTGGATAAACTTTGACGGCATTCCGGCACGGCTTTTTGACACGGCGGGCTTACGGGAAACAGAAGACGTTATCGAAGCCAAGGGCGTGGAACTGACCAAAGACTTGACTCAGGATGCCGATGTCATTCTGTATCTTGTAGACAGCAGACTAGGTCTTACCCAAGATGACAAATTTTTTTTGCAAAAGGTAAGCAAGCCGCTGATTCTCGTGTGGAACAAATGCGATGCCACAGAATCTGCCTCCAGTGAACAAAAGAAAGCTGCCGATGAGGAAGATAAAAAACTTGCTTCTGTCACCTGCCCCATCTCTGCCAAAACGGGAGCAGGCATTGCAGCCTTGTGCACGGCCGTAAAAACACTGCTGCTTGCGGGCAAAGAAAGCGGACGCACACAGACAGGACTGGGAAGCGAACGCCAAAAAAAGTGCGTAGAGGCCGCGCTGGAAAGCGTTACCCATGCCCTTGCACTCACCAAAGACTACACGCTGGATGCCGTCGTGCAGGATTTGGAAGATGCACTGGATGCACTGGGAACCGTCACAGGCGATGTTACCCCTGATGACGTGCTGGAGTCAATTTTCTCTCATTTCTGCGTAGGAAAATAGTCACACAAGAACAGTCAGTCTTTGCGGCAGGACTTCCACCTTTAGGCTGGAGTTTTCGCCCAATGCCTCTCCATCGTAATGGCAGATTTGCGGCTCATCGCTGGACACTTCAATCGTATTGCAGGTAATCTCGCTAAAGGCTTTTAATTTATTCTGCAAGCCGAGCAAGATGAAAGGAAAGAATAAAAATCCCTGCCATCGTTTGATGCCTACGCCCATGCCCAAAGAAAGTTTTCCGTCAGCATTGGTGGCCGCAGGTGCCATGGGAATACCGCCGCCTTCTGTCCGACAGTTCATAAAGGCAAGGTAGAATACTTTTTTCAGGTAGCGAGTTTCTCCGCCGTCAATGCGAATCCGTGCATCGGTACACTTTAGATGGGCAAGAGTGTCCAAGGCGGCTACAACGTAAATCATTTTTCCCATACGCAGGCGGTTAAAGAATTTTTTGTAGGAAGCCTCATCAGCCTTGCGCCCAATTATCGCATCCATGCCAAAGCCACAACTGATGCCAAAGATATGCCTTGAACCGTCTGCCTTAGTCACTTGCCCCAAGTCGATTTTATGATCTCCGTCTGAGGCAAGAATTTTGGCAAGGGCTTTTTTGTAATTTTTGGTTATGCCAAGCCCACGGGCAAAGTCATTTCCGCTTCCTGTGGGAATCAAACCCAGTTTGAGTTTCGTAAAATCGGGGATGCCGTTTAAGACCGCATTTACCGTGCCGTCACCACCCATTACAATAAAACGCGCATCGCTATCGCCTGAGTTGCACACTTCCTGCACAATTTCTACGGCGCGGTGATTTGAAGATGACTTCCAGTAGGTGTATTGAAGCTCACGCTCCTTGAGAATTTTTTCGATTTTGGGGAAGAGACGGACTGCTCGCCCGCCCCCCCCGTGATCAGAAATCAGGAAGTAATACATGCTTGTTCCTGTTAAAAATTATCATCGCGGTCAAACATATGGGTCACAAATTCAACCACGAGTTTTTTATACACGTCATCGCTGAAAATCGGCTTCTGTAACAGGGCAATCGTTTCCTCAGAAAGGCAGCCTTTTTCCGCCATTTCAACGCCGCCATTGTAGTATTTATCGTGCAGCATTTTAAGCCGACGTGCTCCTCCTCGATGATGCAGAGACCTCATTTGCGGACAGGCAACAAGTTGATAGCCGCCTTTTCCCAAAATGATGTCAAACTGCTTTACAATCGGCTCATACACTACATCAATGTCACACCATGCACAGCTAGAAAGCAGGAGAATTTTCTGCCCTTCCTTCTGATTTTTGAGGCCATGCATTGGCTTGTTCATCGCATCCGGTTCATCAAGCTGCTGTCCCATGTAGGGATGCACCATGCCCACGATTCTGTCCATCAGACATTTCATCTGACCAGGTACGCTGAACAAATAAAGCGGAAAACTCCAAATAACAATGTCAGCAGTCTCCAACTTATGCCGTATAGCGGGAACATCATCGTCCTTAATGAAACAAGAGCCATCGGGCCGCCCCCAACAAGAGAGACAACCACGACAGGGCTTAATGTTCATGCGGTCAATGTAGAGATATTCGCTTTCATAGTTCCCCGATGCCATCATTCCGTCAACGAATGCACTTGTGGGAACCAGTGTTCCGCTGCGCTCGTTTTTCGGACTACAAACCATGATTAGTATTTTTTTCTTTTCCATAGTGCCTAGCGCAAATCCGGAGTCTTAATCCAGTCCTGATCGGTATAGGTACGGTTTTCGCCACCCATGCTCCAGATGAAAGTGTAGTTGCTTGTACCACAGCCAGAGTGAATTGACCAGCTGGGGTTGATGACAGCCTCATCATTGTGCATGACGATATGGCGAGTTTCCTGAGGTTCACCCATAATGTGGAAGACTACCTGATCCTCTGGGAAGTCAAAATAGAAGTAGACTTCCATGCGGCGCTCGTGTGTATGAGCCGGCATTGTGTTCCAGACTGAACCTGTTTCCAGATGAGTCATGCCCATAGAAAGCTGACAGGTCTCCAAAACAGAGGGATGGATGTACTGGTTAATCGTGCGGTCATTTGATTCTGCCGCAGAACCCATGTGCAGATGGTTTGCCTGCTCGTAGGTGATGATACGACTGGGATAGGTGCAGTGGGCAGGAGTTGAGTTCATGTAGAACTTTGCAGGATTCTTCTTGTCCTTGCTTTCCAGCGTAACTTCCTTGGTGCCTGCACCCAGATACAGTGCGTCGTAGTGGTTTACTTCAAAGGTAACACCGTCAGCCACCACAATACCGTCGCCACCAATGTTAATCATGCCCAGTTCGCGACGCTGCAGGAAATAGTCCACGCCGAAATCTTTCATTGCATCAATATTCTTGTCCAATTTGATTTTCTTATCAATGGGCATGGCACCCAGCGTAACGATGCGGTCAATATGGCTGTACACAGCCGTCACATCATTCTTTACAAAAATATTCTCTACCAGAAATTCCTTGCGGATTTCTTCTGTAGTCATGCGCTTAAATGGCTCTTTGCCTGTTGAATAACGAATGTCCATTATTTTCTCCTTGCATTCACTAATTTGCAAAAGTATAGCATATTTCTCTATTTAACGGAATAAGAAATTACTGGGATTTTCACTTATCATCAAATTACAGAAGTCGTTGCTCAGGCCACTGTCTGCAAAACCCCGCCAGTATTCCAAGGCTCCGTCAATTTTGGTAAGGCAGAGTGGCCAGTCCGTGCCAAACATAAAGCGGTGCATATAGCGGATGCGGTTTTCTTCGGAAGCATTGTCCAGAATGTCCGTCACCTCTTTCCAGATGTTTGACTTTACGCCACCAAAAGAAAAATCACTATAGACATGGGGATAGGTCACCATCAGATTAAGAATGCGTTCACGCCATGTTTCCACGGAGCCTGTTACGCGGTCAATGATTTTTTGGGAAAGGCTTTTATTCTTTGCAAGTTCAATACCCTTGTAATACTGCTGTCCAAAATGCGCAAAGTCAATGTAAAGATTGGGATGTTTTTCCAGCACCTTTTCCCAGCGTTCAGGACTGGTATACTTGAATGAATCTTCCAGCGAAACCGTGCGGAAGCCCTGATCATCACAATGGCTCACAATGGGAACCCCATGCTCCTCGCAGAAGCTAAAGAGGATTTCTGACTTTTCCCGCAATTTTTCATCATCGGGATAGGGGTCAAAGCCCATGGGCGGATAGACCTTTACGCCTGCAAAGGCATTTTTGTAGGGCAGATGGTTTTCGTCAAAGCGTTCCAGCCCCATGCGCCATTTGCCAACCTGCTTCCAGTCGTCAAGAATCTTGTCTCTGTTGGGATTCCAGCCGCTTTTTTTGCCAAAACAGGTTTCCAGCAAGTTGCGGATAAAGTCTGGCTCGTAGTTCAGCGGATTTATGCCAATGAAGGGGCGCAGAATGATGCGGCTTTCCGGGTGATTTTTTTTGTATTCGCCAATTTCGTCCAGAATCTGCATGGCCTGCTTAAAGATATCATGCTTTGGGGCTTTTCTGTAACGGATGGAAAGAGGAATGTCTGCATTAAAATCCATTATCTGCGGACAAAGCACAAGATAGTCATACGTGAGGTTTTTGCCGTTTCCGTTGATGTGGATGCCTGTGCCATTCAAAACAGGAATCAGCTTGCCGTCAGCGTATTCGCCCCGCAAATCATCTTCATACAGGGCAATTTCGTCCGCCGGCATACGTTCCATGGCATTGAGCAGGTTGAAGACATCACCTTCGCCACTTAACACACCTTTTGCAATGTAGTCCTTGGCAGACGCAAGCGCAAAGACTTCCGCACTGCCACGATTCTTTGCCAGCTCAACATATGAAGAAAGACACGCATGCTGAAGCGGAATCAAATGCATATGGGTATCAAAAGCAAAAGTCATGTCCAAAAGCCCCCCCTTTATTAGTGCAAGGCAAAACGGATGCTTAATGCTCCTGACGGAATTGAAGACACAAAGTCGTAGCTTCCGCTGAGAGTAATGTCGATAACTGCCAAATCAAATGCAAAACCGCCGTAAATCACCGGGCGCACATGCTCAAAGAGTCCCTTGTCGCTGCCGCCACTGAAAGTCTGGGGAAGAATACCGTAGTCTATTGCGTTCTGGATATTGCTGTTTGTCTTTAGGATTTTTGCCCAATTTGCCTTTGCATTCCAGTTGACGCTTGAACTGGTGAACATAACGCGGGCACCTGCAAAGGGGACAAAGAAAACCAATTTCTTTGAAACCTGCGCACTCAGCGAAAGGGTTGTTGCGCTAAAGTCCATTTCTGCTGCAGAGCCGTCTTTTTCCGCACCAATGTGGCCAGACATGTGGTAGACTCCCAAGCCCACAGACACTTTTGGCAGAATTGCTTCGCCTTTTAGAACAGCATAGCGAATGTCACCGCCAATCGTAAAGAAATCAAAGTAGGCAGGACTTATTGCCTTGTCCAGGGCACCGAGTTTTGAAGTGTCAAGTCCAGAAATGGTAAAGCCTACGTCAAAGGGCAGAAAAAATCCTCCCACACGCAGGTCTACGGTTGCCACAGGAAAGACCATGGTACTGGGTACGCCACCCATATCAATTCCCAGTGCCTCACCTGTTGTCTTGAGCGCATCCAATTTTAGTTTAGAAACGCCGGCATTGATACCAAAACCAAAATTCGGCTTGGGCAGGATATGACCAATCCATGCGTCTGCCCATACATTCTGCTGAAGCTGGACATTGGGAATGACGTCGGTCAGAACATCCGTCATGTCGTTCAGTCCATTAATTACCGTTCCGTAGGGCGTAGTAGTCTTGATGCTGCTATTGCTGAGAAAGTCAGTATATGCTTTCTTTGCTTCATTGACGTAACCTTCCGCTGTTGCGGAAGTTACTCCATTTTTTTGCAGCGCACTTTCAATTTCTGATTTATGGTCGTTTACGACCGATGCCAAATCATCTGGAACAGAAACCGTAAGAGTCTCGTCGCTGCCCCATGTCAGCGTTATTTCTTGGTCAGCATAGGCTGTTGATGCCACCATAAACGATGCAATTGCCACAATCGCCACAATCTTTGCTCTCTTCATACAGAAAAACCTCCAATTTTGGCCTCAAGCCTTATTGTATTGTAACACAAAAGAATGAAAAAACAAGTTCTTACTGCACATCTTCTTCAATAAATTCACTTCTTCCTGCCTGAGCTGCACGTAAACTCGCCTCGTTCAAGGCAGCCTCAATCTGTGCCGCGCTCGCACCCTCAAAATGTTCTGCCAGCCGCTCCGCGGAAATATCTGCCGCATGGGGCTTCTTCTGCATGTACATCTGCACCAGTTTTATGCGGTCTTCATAAGAGGGATAGGGCACTTTTACCCGCAAGTCAAATCGTCCGGGGCGGATAAGGGCTTCGTCCAGCGCGGCGATAGAATTGGTTGCCGCCACCACCAGAATACCGCTGTTGGGCTGAAAGCCGTCCAGTTCATTCAAAAGGGCAGTGACGATGCGGGTGTTTTCTGTTTCCAATGCAGAGCCGCTGTAGTTGCGCCGAGTACCGATGCCGTCAAATTCATCAATAAAGACAATGCAGGGGGAGCGCCTCCTCGCCTTTCTAAACAAGAGTTTTACTTTCATCGGACCAATGGCCATAAACATGCTTTCAAAATCCGTTGCCTTGGCGGGAATAAAATTCACTTTTGCTTCGGTGGCAAGAGCACGGGCAAACAAGGTCTTTCCGTTTCCGGGTGCGCCTTCCAAAAGAACGCCTTTGGGTGCGCGCACTCCTTTTTTGGCAAAATCTGCGGGATGCCGCATAATCTCCGTAACGCTGAGCATGTATTTTTTCAGTTCTTCCATGCCCACAATGTCCGCAAAGGAAACACCTGTGTGGCGCACCACCTTAAAGGTATTGGGACTGATAAATTTGCGGAAGACGATAATAATTGCGCCAAAGAAAACAACATAAAAGAACATATCGAGCATCATGGCAAAAATCTCGCCACCAGACTGTGCTACTTCCACCTGCACGCCTTTTAGCAGCATTGTCTCGTAGAGGGTGGGCGAATAGGGATTTTCCGTTACGTCGGTGTAGGAGCCTGCGTCTACGGCATGTGCTTTTGGGCGGAAATATATCTTGTCGCCGTCAAATTTTGCCTTTTCAACTTGGCCGTCCTGCAGCAACTGATAAAACTGAGTATAGGGCATATGACTGGCTTTTTCGCTAAAGCCCAACAGGTTTGGAACAAAAGTGACTAAAACCAAAAGGACTGCCACAAGCAGGCAGAGGATGACAATGAGTTTTCGTATGTTTTTTTTCATAGGGGAAGTATAGCAGATTTTTGTCTTTGCCGCATCACCCAAAGCGGCACTTCCGTCACCAGAATAATCAGCAAAATCATAATGAGCGCATAGGCATAAATATCTTCGTATTCGTTAAAATAGCCGCTGGTGTGTATGGCCTTGCCCAATGAGTCGCGGGTCTGCACCAGATATTCCGTGGAAATCACCACTTTCATGCCCATGCCCACTGCGTTGATATAGGCCTGCTTTAGGTAGCCTGCCATGAGGGGAATGTAGACCGTAAAGAGAATGCGCAGCGAAACATTGCTGTTGATTTTGTATACGTCAATCAGTTCCGGGTCAATTTGTCGGCAGCCTTCGCAGGTGGCTTCTGCAATCAGGGGCACCAGAATCAGTGTGGCGGCAATGTAGGGAACGCGACTGTATTTGGTCAGCACCATGATAATCACCACAAGTACAATCATGGGAATGGAGCGGAGCAAAATCATAAGCGGCTTAAAAAAATGACGGGCGACATCACACAAGCCTTCCACCATGCCGATAGCAATACCCGCCAGGGTAGAAATAAAAAGTGCGATAAAAAGATGAATGATGGTGGTAAAAATGAGCCTATAGGTGTGGACGCTTCCAATCAGGCGGAAAAAGGCTTTTAGAATCTCAATCACACTGGGAAAGACAAGAGCATCTCCCTTTGCCTTTCCCGCTATTTGCATCAGACAGCCGATAAAAATGATGCCCAGGCAAAACATAAGTGTGTCTTTTGTCCGATGCATTGAAGCAGGAGATTCCGCCTTATTTTTCTCCATAGTAAAAATCATCCGCTGGAATGGAGCCGCCGTACTGCTGCAAGTCAATCTGAGCAGTTGTTTCTACTTGTTTTTTTGCCTCTGCTGCACTCATAAAACGAATTGCACAGTTTGGAATGGCGGCTTCTGCAATCTTTGTGTTGGGAAGAATCTGCAGGGCAACGGCGGCTTTTGCCACAGCGTGAAGGTCGCTTGTACACTTTGCACAAGATTCCTTTGCCTGAGCCAAAAAAGCCTCGACTGCTTCGGGATGCTGTTCAATGGTTTCTGCACGGACAAAAAGACCTGCCTGGGCAAAACCGTCAAAACCACTTGCCTTTTTGTACAAGTCATTGAGGGCGTATGCCGTAATGTTCTGATTTTTCATGCGGGCGGCCGTCAGTGCAGGTTCTGCCGTAAGTACGATTGCCTTTGCGTCTGAAAGCAGGAGACTCTGAGTGTTGGCCGCACTTCCCAAATACTGCAGGGTCTTTGGCTTGATTTTATTTTTTTCCAGCACAGAAAGGGCGACAGAAGCGTTGATAGTGTTTTCGCCAAAAAGGGTGATGTCGTTCTTTTTGATGTCTTTGAGCCTGAAATTTTTCTTTTGGGAAGCAAAATAGAGATTTCCCCAAGTGACTACCGCAGCCAGTTTGTAAGTGGACTTTCCCATTTTGTAGAGTTTTGCGCCTGCATTGATGGGGGCAATGATAAAGTCTGCCTTTTTGTTGGCAAATTCCGCCGCAATGGTTTCTGCGGCCACATAGGTGTAGTCCTGGGGATTTTTTTCTGCCAGAGTTGCCAAAGCGAGGCTGGGTGCGCCATTGGGCGAAGAAACCTTTACTGTGTATGTTTCTTGTGCTGTTGCCGCAAAAAAAGTGAGCAAAGAAGCAAGTGCCAGTGCGATTGTTTTTTTCATACGATGTAATCTCCTGTTGTTTATTTTTCTTCTGTATTTTTTTCTACCCAAGAGCGAATGCCTTCTACCACGTCCACGTCAATGTCGTGCTCCACGCGGCAGGCATTTTCCTCACACTGTTCTTCCGGCAGATTAGTGATAAGCTGGAGGAATTTTGTCAGCAACTTGTGGCGGCCGTAAATGTCCTGTGCTTTTTCCAAGCCAGAATCCGTAAGTTTAATTGTGTTGCCCAAAACGAATTCTATGTAGCCGTCTTTTTCCAGAATGCCCATGGCGCGGCTTACACTGGGACGAGAGACGTTTAGTTTGTGGGCTACATCAACGGAACGGACAAAACCATTTTCTTCCTGCAGGCGAAGAATTGCTTCAAGATAATCTTCTCCCGATTCGTACATTTTCACATTTCCCCTTAGACTGTTTCTTATACTAGTATACCAAAAATCTGACCTAGCGTCAAAAAAAATTGTAGCCGTGGCTAACGAATTGCTCCGGGAACAATGCTTTGGGCATTGCGGGCGGCACACCAGGCGGCTGCTTTAAGGGCTACCGAAAACTCTTTGGCTTTCAGGTATTCGTTCAAAAATCCGGCGGCAAAACTGTCACCGCAGGCTGTCGTGTTGACGGGATGCAGTTTTTCTATCGGCTGGCGGAACAAAGTACCGTCATCTGCGGCAATCGTATCCTCCGTACCACGGGTTACGATAATGATGTTGTGCAGTTCCTTGCTTTTTTGCGTGACTGACGCAATCAGTTCTTCTTCTGAAAGTGATTTTTGCGCAAAAGTGGCGCAGTATTCCTCATTGTTGATTTTTATAATCTGCGGAGTACAAGTCTGGAGCGTGGTAAGCAAATCTTTTCCCCAAAAGTCTGCAAGGACAATCTTGCCGGCTTTGAGTGCGACTTCGCAGATACGGGCACAGATATTTGCTGACCATTGGGCAGGACGACTCCCTGCAAAAAGCAGTGCGTCTCCTATCTGCATGTATTCCTTTACGGCTTCCAGCAGTTCAATTTCTGCTTCTGCACCCGCAAGATGATAGGGGTCAACAGGCTCGTCCGCAATGACTTCTGTGGTGCTTGCATGGCTGTCGTCAAGGAGCGTCCAACAGGTGCGGGTTTTGCCTTCAATGTATATGGGATGTACATGCAGCGCGTCATCATGCGAAACCAAATCCATAAAGTGATCCGAGTTTTTGTTGCCTACGGGGCAAAGGGCGATTGAGGAACCCGACTCCAACTGATTGAGGACGCGGGAAGCATTGAGAGCCTTTCCGCTGGCATCTTCGCGCCAAATTTTTGTGCGGTTTACGTCTCCCAGAGCAAAGGAGTCAAAACAAAGCGTACGCTGTATGGTTGAACTCAGACAAACGCAAAGGATATTCATGTTTTTATTATGGTACAAACATGATTTTTTTGCAATGCGGTAGCGCTGGGAGCCCAGGGCAAACGCATTATAATCCATTCGCAAGTAAGACAAAAAGGGCACGGGTAAAAAAGTCCCAGCAAAAACGAAAAATGAGTCCGCTTACGGAAAAGCGCGTCTGGTTCGCACGCTGAGAGGATTGGAACTTGGACTCGCTTCGCTCGCCCTCTCAGAGTGCTCATTCAGCCGCTTACTTTTCCTACGCTGCCTCATTTTT
>FLNX01001881.1_pt1 | contig 36455 bp, 29 predicted proteins | sample 1140341 | NCBI WGS metagenome assembly FLNX01 (sample SAMEA3878208, study PRJEB12797) | bioreactor metagenome | biome: Moose rumen | place: Sweden | collected 2011-10 | reverse complement strand
ACTTTTAGGGATTGCATATCTCGCGCAAAAGTAGTAATTTTGCGCGATTTTAATATAGCGACATGAGCACTACCAAACCCACAGTAACGCTCGCCGATATACCTACCGGCTCTAAGTGTGTGATTATCAAGGTCCATGGTCACGGTGGCTTCCGCCATCGTATCTTGGAATTGGGTTTCGTCAAGGGCGAAACAATCTCCGTTCTCAAGAACGCTCCCCTCATGGACCCTATTGAGTATGAGATTATGGGCTCCCATGTCTCCTTGCGTCGTTCCGAGGCGCACAATATTGAGGTACTCTCTATGGACGAGGATGCTCACCCCGATAATCTTTACCACGGCACGCTGGAGGAGCATGTCCACCACGAGGCAGATGTCCTTTCCCACGACATAACCGTGGCACTCGTCGGTAACCCGAACTGCGGCAAGACCTCGTTCTTCAACTTCGCCACAGGTCTCCACGAGAAGGTCGGTAATTACTCGGGCGTAACCGTTGACTCGAAGGAAGGTATCTTCCACCACCGTGATTATACGATTCACCTCATCGACCTGCCCGGTACCTATTCCCTGACGGAGTATAGTCCCGATGAACTTTATGTCCGCGATTATCTCGACAACGAGGATGTGGACATCGTCCTTGATATAGTCAATGCCGGCGCCCTTGAGCGCAACCTTTTCCTGACGACCCAACTCATTGACCGCAATCACCATATGGTGTTGGCTCTCAATATGTACGATGAGTTGCAGGCGAGCGGTGCGACACTGGACCATGCGGCTCTTGGTCAGCTGTTAGGCATGCCTGTTGTGCCGGTCATTGCGCGTACGGGTTGGGGACTTGATAACGTGCTGGAAGCCATTGTGCAAGTCTATGAGGAGCACTTTGAGCACACCAAACATATCCACATCAATTACGGCAAGGAGATGGAAGCCGCCATGGCGCACATCAAGTCTCTGATTCTCCGAAACGATACTGAGCTTGTGGTCAAGCTCCCGCCCCGTTATGTGGCTCTCAAACTGATAGAGCACGACCGCACGACAGGGGAGGCGATTCGCCAACTGCCCAATGGTGAGGAGATTCTTAAGGCTGCAGAGCAAGCCCGCAATAAGTTTGAGCAGAAAGAGGACCAAGACATATCCTCTATCATTTCCGACCTCAAGTACGGCTTTATCCGCGGGGCACTGTCGGAAACCTTCACCCCCTCCAAGAAAGACCGCAACAAGGCTCTGGGCTATGCCGTTGATAAGATACTGACCAACAAGTGGTTGGGTTTCCCGATACTCTTCATTTTTCTCTTTTTGATGTTCGAAGTGACCTTCGTGCTGGGAGCTTATCCGCAAGATTGGATTGAGATGGGCATGACGGCTTTAGGGGACTGGGTGCGTTCTGTGATGAACCCGGGTATGTTGACCGACCTTTTGGTTGACGGTGTGATAGCGGGCGTGGGCGCAGTGCTGGTCTTTGTGCCGCAAATCATGATTTTGTTCTTCTTCATCGCCATGATGGAGGACTCAGGTTACATGGCGCGCGCCGCCTTTATTACTGACAAACTCATGCACAAGATGGGGCTTCACGGCAAGTCCTTTATCCCCTATATCATCGGGTTCGGTTGTTCCGTGCCTGCGGTGCTGTCCGCTCGTACGCTCGAGAATCCGCGAGACCGGATACTGACTATTGTGACCGTGCCCTTCATCTCCTGTTCGGCTCGACTGCCGGTTTACATCATGTTGGTGGATATCTTCTTCCCGCGGCATAAAGCGTTGGTTCTCTTGTCGATATACCTCTTGGGCCTGCTGATAGCTATCGTCACGTCGCTCTTGTTGTCCAAGACGACCTTTAAGAAACAAGACAACCCCTTCGTTATGGAACTGCCGCCCTACCGTCTGCCGACCTTCCGCAATGCGATGATTCACATGTGGGACAAGGCCAAGGAGTGGCTTAAGCGCGTTTCGACCATTGTTCTTCTCGTTTCTATTATTATCTGGGCACTTGGCTACTTCCCTCATCACGAGGATGTTACACCGACGGAGCAAATCGAACTCTCCTACTTAGGCAAGGCAGGGCACGCTATTGAACCAGTCTTCCGTCCGATGGGTCTTGAGTGGAAGAGTGGGGTGTCGCTCATCGCCGGTGCTGCGGCTAAGGAGGTCATTGCTTCCTGCCTCGTCGAACTTAACCCTGAAGGTGTTGAGGGCTCTATTCCTACGGCTCTGGCGGCATTTGCTATGATGGTTTTCATCTTGCTTTACTGCCCGTGCTTCTCGACCCTCGCTACCATCAGGCAAGAGATTGGCGATAAGTGGATGTGGTTCTCGCTACTCTATTCGACCGGCATTGCCTGGGTATTGGCGACCTTGGTTTACCAACTCGGAAGCCTCATACTGCTGTAATCCCGGAAACCTGGTTGCCTGGTTACCCGGTCCCCAAAAAAAAGATTTAATGCTTCAACAAATAATAACATATAGTATTTTGGCTCTCATCGCGGGGTACCTGATATACCGCGTTGTACGCTTTTTAATTCCCCCTAAACATGGAACATCATCACCACCATCATGCTCATGCCGCTGCGCAGAACAAAACCATTGTGCTCGTTGCAGCTATCATCAATCTGCTGTTTGTCATCATTGAGGCCGGCGTCGGCTTCTGGCAAAACTCCTTGTCCCTTCTGTCGGATGCCGGACACAATCTCTCGGATGTCTTTTCGCTCCTCTTGGTGCTCGTCGCTATTCGTTTGACGGCTCTCGCTGCGGACGATAAGCACACGTATGGTTACAAGAAATCCTCCGTCCTGATTTCTCTCCTCAATGCGGTCCTGCTGCTTGTTGCGGTCGGAGCCATTATAGTGGAAGCCATCCGTAAGTTCAAGAACCCTGACCCCGTTAACGGCGAGATTATCTCTTGGACCGCTGCTATCGGTATCCTCATCAATGGCGCCACGGCACTGCTACTCATGAAGGGTCAAAAAGAGGACCTCAATATCAAAGGAGCTTTCCTCCATATGGCGGCAGACACATTGGTATCGGTGGGCGTGGTCATCTCGGGTGTTATCATCATCTTCACCGGTTGGACTATTGTGGACCCCATCATGTCCCTTATCATCGCTGCCGTCATCTTGGTCGGAACGTGGGATCTCTTGCACGAGTCGCTCCGCCTCTCCATGGACGCCGTGCCGGAGGCGATTGACCTGCATGAGATTGAGCACCACATGAAGGAGGTGGATCATGTCCTTGATGTGCACCACTTGCATATCTGGGCACTCTCCACCACAGAAAACGCTCTCACGGCGCATGTCGTAGTGGACAACATGTCCGTTATGCCGGATGTTAAACATTCCCTTAAGGAGGAGTTAGAGGAGCATAACATTGCTCACTCGACCCTGGAATTTGAGGATAGTGCTCACCCCTGTGAGGATCACGACTGCGAGTCACACGAGCATCATCATGACCACGAGCATAGTGACGCCCACTCCCATGAGCACACTCGGGAATAGGTGTTGCACAGTCGCCCGACCCTAAAAAAAACGGTAAATCCCTCCTTGGATTTACCGTTTTTTGTCTTTTTGACGAAAAAATGCACTTTTTTTTGCTTAAGTCCTAAAAAAGTATTACCTTTGCCGCCGAATTGAGAAGTGTCTCGATTCATGTACATGAAAAACGGCGTTTATAACGCTTTGTCGCGGTTACTCTGAATATTCGCAACATTCTTTATCTCGGTCGCAACAAAGAACTACTAAACGCCCTCAGGGTATGCTATAGGCATGCCCTTTGGGCGTATCTTGTAATCTCTTACCGAATATTTAACCCTTCGCGAATGACTGATGAGTAGCGTGACGAGTCCCGCCACGCTTCCTGTATGTCCCTCTTTGACGTATTTGTAAAAAGAACAGCGCCCTATTTACTTAAGGACGCTGCTGAGACTATTGATGCGATAGGCAGGTTTAGTTGATGGTCTCAACGATAGCCACCATCTCCGCCGGAGAAACAACCTTAGGCGTTATCGGAAAATGCTTCTTATTCCCAGTGACTAGATAGGAGTCTTCTTGTGATAGTGAAACCTCATAGAACACGCGGTCCTTCTCATCGGGCATATCGGCATTATAAGTAACTCTATTAGCAGCCATTCCGTTCAATTGAATAAAGGAAATAACGCGTTTAGCCTCTTCAGGGAGAATGTGGAGTATAGGACGATGCATTACATCCATGTATTCGGCTATGATTACATCGTTATATATGGGTACAATAATTTTATTGAAGATGTAGTCTAATACTCGTGCTGTAGCTGTATCCGGGTGCTTTGTCAATACTGCTGACACAAGCACATTGGTGTCAATAACGGCGCAAATCATAGTTGTACCTCCTTAGCAGCCCGCTCAGCGCGTACTTCTGCAATAATAGCATTGATTTCGTCAAGACTCATCTCCGGCTCTGTACTTGCCTCGGCTCGTTTGCGAATAGAGTGCCATGTCTCTATTGCCAACTCGTCCTCCGATTTCTTCTTGGCTTCAAGTCCTATGCTGAAGGGGATAGCTTTCTTATTAATCACCTTTTTAATAAATAGATTGATAGCGGTGTTCACGCTCATCCCAAACTCGGAGCATAGTTGTGTGAATTGACCTTTGTCTTGTTCGTCCAAGCGAACTGTCATTGCTGTTTGTGCCATAATAAAAAGTATTTAGATGTCTTTATGATACCACTATGGTCTCATTTCGACTGCAAAGATATATCTTTTTGCTGACATTTCCAAAAAAAGATTACTTTTTATTGCATTTTGGCATGTTTTGAGCAATATTATTCTTTTTACAATACCAATACTGTCGCCGACCATTGCTTATTATGCCGCGCAAGCAAATAATAGCCCCGCCTCATGGCTCCAAACCGAGGCAGTGACCTTTGACGTATTGAATTTACCGCAAAATGCAGAAAATTTGCATTTTTTTGCTAATTTATTTGCATATGTCCCCAAAATGCTGTACTTTTGCGTCATAAAACGCAAAAACTACAGAAACTATGTCAACATTTACTTTACAAATACCTGCAGACCAAGTAGGTTTGTTTGAACAAATGGTTCGATCCATGGGTTGGGGATTCAGCATAAGTGAGAGCACCGAATCAAGTTCTGTTGCCAAGCGCCAGACGGTCACACCGGCTATGCGTCGTCAAATCAATAGGGCGCGCAAAGAACATACGACTGGTCAAACGAGAATATGCAGGACTCCTCAGGAAATGCAACAATACTTCGACAGTCTATGAGATACGCGATAGAGTATTCGAAATCTGCTGATAAGACTTTAGCAAAATGGAAGAAGTCTAATCCGCAGTTATTCAAGAAAGCTACGAAAGTGCTATTGGACATCATGGAGCATCCTCGTACGGGCATCGGTCATCCGGAGGCCTTAGTTGGAGGAAATGATATTACGTACTCAAGGCACATTACAGCTCATGACAGAATCATTTATGATATTTATGACGAAAGTATAATGGTGTTGGTCATCCAATGTGAGGAACACTATGATGATAAATAGTACCTTCACTCACTAACTCCTTCATTCTTTCATTCCTTACAAAAGCGGTAAATCCAATATGCGGACTTACCGCTTTTTTGTTGTGCGGTAAGATGGAGAAATACAGCCCCGCCTCGAGGCTCAAAACCGAGGCAGTGACCTTTGACATAGTGGATTTACCGTAAAAATGCAGTTTTTTGCAGAAAATTTGCATTTTCTGCCTTAAAAACTTGCATATGTTGGAAAAATGTAGTAATTTTGCGAGCGGAATCGCAAAACAGTACCACTATGATAGCAACACAACCAACATTTAAGCAGGTTTATGACTTGGCAGCAATGCTCACTTGGCAGGATCAACGTAAGTTGGTGCAAAGAGTTCAGCACAACATTCGTCAATATGAAGAGATTTCTCCGATTACGAAGGAAGAGTTACTGGCACATGTAGAGCAATCTGATGCCTTGATAGATGAAGGGCATTACATGGAGCACAAAGAGGCTCAACAACATTTCCAAGCACGAAAGGCACAAAAAGCAGCGTGGCTATGAGAATCATTTGGTCTGACGAAGCCATTGAGTCGGTGGATAACACCGCCGACTATATCGAAGATAACTTCGGCATAAATCGAAGCATCGCATTTTATGATGAAGTGCAAGAACAAGCTGATTCTCTTCTGCAATTCCCCGAGAAAGGTCCGATAGATGATGATTTGAAGGGGGGTAAGTATGAGTACAGAAGTTTGGGAATAGGCGAATTGAGTCGATTAATCTATCGTATAGATGGCGAGACAATTCGTATCTTATATCTTTGGAACACGCGACGCAACCCCATCACCCTTCGAAGATTATTTGAATAATACAATATACATCAACTATAAGCGGTAAATCCACTGACAAACGGACTTACCGCTTTTTTGTTGTGCGGTAAGATTGAGAAATACAGCCCCGCCTCATGGCTCCAAACCGAGGCAGTGACCTTTGACGTAGTGGATTTACCGTAAAAATGCAGTTTTTGCAGAAAATTTGCATTTTCTGCCTCCAAAATTTGCATATATCAGAAAAAAGCTGTACCTTTGCAGCGTCAAATTGTAGAATAAGTATGGCAACGAAGAAAGAAATACCAAACTCCCAAGAAACGAACGGAGTGTTGATGGAGGCAGGTAAGTTTTGCTTGGATATAGCAAAATTGATTTTCGGAGGTGTCATTCTCGCGGGCTTGATGAAGCAAGATATTGAGTACGTATCTTTATTCTTGATTGGATTAGGTGTAGTCTTAATATTTGCCTTTTTAGGTTTTAGGTTAATAGCAAAGTCTAAACCAAAGAAAAAATAGGAGGTTATTATGAATCTGACATCATTCTTTCTAATTGTAGGAGCAATCGGAATCATAGGAATCATTGCATCCGAAATTTATTTCAGACATCATGAAATGAACTAAGTAGAGTATCTTTTATTCATTTTATTTAAGCGGTAAATCCACTAACAAACGGACTTACCGCTTTTTTTGTTGTGCGGTAAGATTAAGAAATACAGCCCCGCCTCAAGGCTCCAAACCGAGGCAGTGACCTTTGACATAGTGGATTTACCGCAAAAATGCAGTTTTTTGCAGAAAATTTGCATTTTCTGCCTTAAAAACTTGCATATATCAGAAAAAAGCTGTACCTTTGCAGCGTCAAAGGTAAATGAAGTAATCGTTTGAGCAACTTCGTTGCCATATAAGAACAACAAAACTTTAAGTTCATGGAAGCAGCATTACAACAAAATTATCAAGCCAGTCCGTATCATAGTCTTGACGAGTTTGCAGACAAACTGGCAAAGAAACTAGGGCAACATTATGGCATGAATGATATTCGCGAGTTGTTGCAATGAGAGATTTTGAAGTTGTGACATCTGACGAGGCGATGGAGGATGCGAATCAAGTCTATGACTATATATGCAACCGACTTTTTGCCCCTATGACTGCGGCATTGTACTATCAAGGACTGATAGAGACAATGCGCAAATTAGGAAAAAATGCAGATAGCAGAGTTATTGACTTACGTTTATCTGTATTATATGGACGCCCTACTCGTCGGGTCAATTACAAGAGATATGCAATTGTCTATTTTATAGAAGGCGACATCGTGATTATTCATCGGGTTATGCCTCAAAAGATGATAAAGTAACATCCGATAACACATTCATTTTATTTAAGCGGTAAATCCACTAACAAACGGACTTACCGCTTTTTTTGTTGTGCGGTAAGATTAAGAAATACAGCCCCGCCTCAAGGCTCCAAACCGAGGCAGTGAACTTTGAGCAATATGAACCGAAAGCACTCGCTTTGGGTAGGAAATAGGAGTATAAGAAAGACCGTGAGGCTTGTAGTAACACAACTATGACTTGATTTTTTTGCGTAAATACGCATTTTTATCGAGTGAGAGCACATTTTTCTCAAACAGCAATAGAGCAAATAAGGATGAACAGTGTCATTATAACCAGCAGCCCCCGTCTGCAGAGATAAAAAAACATACGTGCCCGATATATATAAATATAAGGTGTAGAGAAAAAAAAACACGAAATATAATAACCATAAACACATAGTAAATATGGCTGTGGAAAAGACGATAATCATCAATTATGGAGAATCGGATAATGGAAAGACAAGCTCCATTGTGAAAGTATATGAGAAACTGAGTGAGCGTTATCCGCATGAGTTACTTACAGACCCTGATTGGGATGATATCAATGCGACTGTGACTATCAATAATGTGCTTGTTGGCATTATCAGTCATGGCGATAACGGGAGTAACTATGAAGTTGTTTTAGACGAGATGGTTAGCATAGGTTGTACCATTATCTTAACCGCAGAATCATGTTCTGCTAAAGAGGTGGAAAAGGCTATCAAAAAATATGCACCGAATCCGTATAAAATATGGTGGACAGAAAATGCTCGCTTATATAAACAAGCAAAAGATGGCTCCTACCGCGCACCTAAATATATTAATGACCGCTTCAATGAGCAATGGGCAAAGGGAATTGCCAACCTGATTGAGAGTTGGTGCTATGCGTAAAGATAGAATAAATAGTCCGGTAGTACTTAACTGCCATAATATAAAACTTTTATTAAAAATTTAACGAACTACTATTTGAATAGAATGTACTATAAATTTTTTAAGTCTGATGAAACATCTTTCTTACATGGACAATCTATGTTGGAACAGTCACAATTGTTTGTAACCACATACGAACGCCTACGTGGTACCAATGACAGTGAAGAGGGGATTTATTACGTTGACTCATCAGTTGCACATGAATTAAGGGACCAAGTGAGAGCATATAAAAAACAATTACTCATAGGGTGTGTAACTAATAAAGTGTATAATGCTCATATGTGGCGTGAATTTGCATCTAATGGACAAGGGATTTGTATTGCTATAGAAATCAAGGAAAGGGATGTGCAAAAGTTTCCTATAAAATATAGGGATGGACACCCATATATATCAAATAAGCAATTTGAGAAACTAACGCCTTATGAAATTGCCACACAAGTCCTTCAATATAAGTTATCAACTTTTTCTGGAGAAGATGAAACACGATTTCTATTGAAGGCAGAAGAGGGTGTCCAAGAATCTTATATTAGAGTTAAAATTAGACACTTGTATTTGGGCAGGGATATATCTGAACTGCAAGAAATAGAATATCGTAGAATTGCACAAGCCAAACATATAAAAGTAAGAAAATGGCATCAACAATTTTAAAAACATAATCCGAAATTAATATCAAACACAATACTATTATGAAAAACAAAGCTATTATAATTTCACTTGTTGCGATAGCATTGATTATGCTGTGCATTTGGTGGTTTGCATATAGACCTATCTTTTCTGGAGGATATTCTTCGGTAAATGCAGATTGGGGTGGTTTTGGTGATTTCTTCTGGGGATTGGGAACTATGCTATTAACAGGATTAAATGTGTATGTCTTTCATAATTTGACTGTTGTTTTTGAGAATGCAAAACAAGAAAGAGACGAAGCTTTTTTTCAATTCGAGTTACTTAAATTGAGACTTCACAAACAACAAGAACTCATAGATAATTTCTGCCAAGCAGAGCATCTAATGTTTTCTATGATTGACGATGAGAATGGAATTTGTCTATTTGATGAAAAGAGAGTTGATACTGCAAGGGAACTATATGCTGGGCTTAATGGATACGAAGATATCTTGAATACCATTAGCAGCGAGGAATACCAAAAAACCTATAGAAGATTTCATGTGTTATATAATGCATTCCGCAGTCAAGACGAAGAAAATCCTTATGCGGAATATTGGGAAGAGAATTTATATGCCTTACATAGGTCTTTAGATAAAATTGAGAAAAGCTTGAAAAGAGAATATATTAGTACTCTGTCAAGAACCTTACACAATCGAAATGATAATTATAAATGATCATGAAGGTTGAAATTGGTATAGGAATGAAATGGCTAATGTTAATACTTAGTGAAAACATGGATATTTGGACATTGATTTTTCAGTATATCTTGCCTATATGCATTATGTGTATACTGGTAATTTTTGTTACGTGGTTATTTTGCAAATATAGCAACACCTCTCATTTTTTCTGTACTCGTGATAAGAGATTTTGGACACATGTAATAATGCCATTGTTTTTGCTAGTAGGATGTGGAATGTGTTGTTTGATGTGTGGAGGATTAACTTGGATTAAAGACATTATAATATCTACTCATGACAATTTCTTGAAACCATTAAAAAAAACATTTCCAATATGCACTGGAGTTTGTACTACCATTTTGGGATTAATAGTTATGTTTCGTTTCTTTTATCCAAAATTAAAGATTCATCCTATAGCCGCTATAGAGCATAATTCAAATGGGTATTGGTTGACCATGATGGTTGAAAATGTTGATTGGTGGGAGTGCTATGATATAGAAGCAAAGTTATACAAGTGTCGTTATCAATGTGACAATAATAGAAAAAATAAAATTCAAGAACCTATTACTCTAGATAATACATCTCTCTTAAATGAGTTGGGATGGAAATTCAGTGATGAGACTATTAAAACGGTATTTATAGAGACGGAGTATTGTGACATGGCATCAGTCATGAATATTAAATCCGAGAAGGAATTCTTGGAATTGCGTGTTAGTGCTACGAATCCGATATCACGAGTAAAAAAGGTTTTTGTTCAAACCTTTAATAAAAGTGACCTTTTCCCAGGTGAATTTAAATCAGGAAAATTTATAGGCCAACAGAGCGAAGAGCCGAGTTTGGGAAATTATATTAAAAAGAAGGATTGCTATTGGAGAGTTACAAAATGGGTAAAGGCATTGGAAGCGTGTGCAATACTTATAAATCTTATACTAATAGTGATTACTGTAATATTTAATCTTTCTTATGAGTCTCTGAATTGGGTTGTTTACGGCTTGATAATAAGCATCAGTATCATAGAAATTGTTAGACAGGTTTTGCAACGCCCCATTACTTTTGAAGGTTCAACTGAGATTTTGGAAGATACAAACAATGAAAATAAAAATATTGTAGGTAAAGTTATTGAAATCGATATTCATGCACAAATAAATATCAAAAATATGGAACAGAAAGAACCAATTAATGAGGGGATTACCCCTAAACAGCGCGAATCTGCTCCTTCTCAAAATGGAGGAAGCGAGTCTAACACAAATAATAAATAAACATATATACCTTAGTTATTTGTGTTCCTATTTCGGGTATAGAACATTATATCGTTCTATACCCACAAGCCAGATAATATTAACAATAAAAAAATCATAACACAATGAAAAACTACAACTTTTTTTCAAAACAAATGAATGACGGAGATGGGGTATCCCTATCCACCCCTTTGACCGCAACCATACAAGCCCACCGGGCTTGCATGCCCTATAGTATCCGTATAGGAGGCAAGAGACAAGAGTCAAGAGTCGAGAGGCAAGAGTCGAGAGACAAGAGTCGAGTGACAAGAGTCAAGAGTCGAGAGACAAGAGGCAAGAGACAAGAGGCAAGAGTTGGGAGAGGTTTGCTGCGGCGTGTGGCGGCGGTGGTGCTCTGTCTGCTAACCGTAGGCGTGGCGCAGATGTGGGCGGACAAAGCAAATGAGATGCGTGATGGTGACAACCCGCCTGTAGGAATATTGCTCTGCACACAGAAGGGGAACCAAATGGTTGAATACGCGACGGCAGGTATGTATAAGAACTTATTTGTCAGCACTTATCAACTCCATCTCCCTGACAAATCGACGCTTGAACATTTTTTAGAAGAACAATCTTGATAAAACATAATATACCAACGAATAATATGAGAAACAAAAATCACTATTATAATATGAAAAACACAATTTTTAACATGAGACATAATATAGTAAAGTCGATAGTGCTTGCCACCCTTATGCTCGCAGGTACGGGAGAAGTGTGGGGAGATCATGAATTCTATGCAGCATATTATTGCTACTCAGTAAATGGATCCGAATCATGTATAGATTGGACTACAGGAAATCCTCCCTCTACATCTTTAGGCACATTAACCGGTGATTTTGTAATAACGAAAGCCTACCTTAAAGTATGGGATAATTGGAGCACCCCATGGCAAATGTATAACGGGGGGCAGATGCGGTATAAAATTAATAATGGCTCTTTGCAATACATTAATCCTTCTTGGACAAAGAGTACAAAGTCTAGCAACGACGGTGATGGTAAAAATTATGAATTACAGAATGGTTCAATAAATCAGACTATAGCTTACATTACAGATGCTTCCGGTTCGTATACAATGAATTACGATTGGCAAACTTGGGGACAAAATAATGACTCATATCTATTTAATGATCAGCAAGCAACTTTTACATGGCAAGTTGCTCCACCTGCTGTTACCAGTTTGGGAGTAAGTGTAAGCGGGTATCTTGCCGGTAGTGGCACAAGTGCAGACCCGTATTTAGTGAAGTCGGGACAGTCTCTTACATTTTCCGTCAGCGGTTCACAAGCACATACTGATGCCAACTCCACGTTCAAGTACTGGTTGAACTCCGGCTCTAAACAGACTTCCGGCACATTAAACACAGGCAGCATCACGAGCACGGAAACAGCAAGTGCAGTCATTCACGGACAATACATCAATAACTCAAGTTCTTTGCTTGTAGGTACGGAAAGCACCACAACTGTTGATTATAAGGCCGTTTCCGTCAAGGACATCAGCGTCTATATCTATGTGGGCGGACAAACCGATGCGGAAGCACAATCCGTAGAAATGAACGGATGCAAGCCATATGTAGGTACAACCCAGTTGACAGCAATAGATATTAAAGGATATAACTCTAGTTCAACAAACAAATTTACCAAAAGCGGAAATTGGCTGATATATACCTTTAGCAACGTAACAAAAGTAAGCGACATCACCTGCGCACGCACAGGTGCTAATATCTTCACCGGCGAGATAACCGATAATGTCTATTACAAGTACGATGGTACGGCATTATCATCACAATGCGTGCCATACACCACTCCGACATGGAACACCGCACCGGCTAATGGTGCGGCAGGCGGCAGTATGACCGCCACTATCAGCAACGTGCCGGATGGTGCCACCGTCACTTGGAGTTCATCGGCTACAAGTTATGCTACCGTCACCAGTGCGGGTGTCATCAGTTATGTCGCAGCAGGTAGTTCCACTATCTCCGCACGTATTACCAAATCCGCCAGTGGCGATAACTGCGCATTGGATGAAACACTATCACAAGCCATCACCGTCACCTCCGGCGCAACGGTGAGTGTAGAGCGCACCTGTGCGGAATATGTCGCGAGTGGCGTTTCAGGACAAGTGTCTGCGCATATCACCTTTACCGGCACATCCTCCGCATGGAAATACCGTGTCAAACAAGGTTGGGGTAATGGCTATGAGACTGATTGGCTCGATGCGTCAGGCACCAGTGCGGACTGGACGATGAACGGTGGTATGGATGCAGAAAACAGAACCTATATAGTTGAATTATATGAATCAAAGGGTGCCTCCACTCCGGTTAGCACCGCTAATTTCTCAGTTACCGGCGAAACTGCATATAACACAACTATCTCTGCCGGAGCCAATGGTTCGGTTAGCCCGTCGGGAACGGTATATGCCAATAACAATCATGTGCATCCTACCATCACAGCTACGGCAAATAGCCACTACCATTTCGTCAATTGGACATCTAATAACACTGCAGCATCAGTAACGGACGATGACGAAGCGGAAACAACCGTTACTGCCACCGCCGGCGGATATACTATAACTGCCAATTTTGCCCCGGACCAATACACCATTTCCTACTATGATCAAGGGGGCGGTTCCTTCTCGGGCACACAAACAAGTGCGCCGGCGACACATACCTACGGCACGGCGACGACATTGAAGATCCCGTCCAAGACGGGTTACACCTTCGGCGGTTGGTACACTTCCTCCAATTGTTCAAGCGATGCGGTAGGCAATGCCTCAAGCGCAAGTTTAGGTGCAACGGCATACACCGCCAACATCACCCTTTATGCCAAGTGGACGGAGATTATGCCGACACTCACAACGACACGCAATATTACTGCGGCGGCAGCGTCCAATCCTTCTGTATCAGGAAGTGCCACCACAGTAGGTTACACAACTACACGAAGCATCACCGCTGCGGCTGCTATCACAGGCTATAAATTGGTTGGTTGGACTGTTACCAATGGCACGCGTACCGATGGCGGTGCGGCTGATGCCACGACCATAACGGTACGCGCTAATGGCGGTAACGATGCCGTCACCGTAACTGCCAACTACGAAGAAGATTTGGAGACGACATGGTACTTAGAAGGAGCAAATCCCCCCTTCGGCGGATGGAGTACTGACGGAACGATGATGACTAAGAAAACCGGTCACTCTACAGAAAGTGTTGCCTATAAGAGCATTACTGTCTCATCTACAAGTACATATGAGTTTAAACTGTTCAAATCTGATGCTCCTTCAGAAACTCCATGCGACCAACGATGGTACGGCTATGGGTCTGGCGAAACAGCTTATCGCACATGGGAGGGCACAGGAACACAAGAGGTTTATACCAATGATTGTGGTGCTAATTCTAATGATCATAATTTACAGTTTAAACCAACCATGGCCGGCACCTATGAGTTTAAGGTGGATTACTCCGGCACCTATCCGCAGGTGACCGTCACTTGGCCGGTCATAAATACGTTGACTGCATCTTGGAATAGTTGGACAACAACCAATGATGAAGAGGCAACGATTTCTGGAGATGTGATCACCTTCACATCCGCTATTACGCAAGCCCAAATAGATGCAGGGAGTTTGAAATTCAAGATTATCTACAATGGTGCGCACTATGGCAAGAATAGCACAACCGTTACTCGAAATGCCAATACCCCTATAGCTGTAAGTGATTTGAGTACAAGCGGTTCGGACATAACCCTAACTGCCGATGTTCCGGGAGACTATATTTTTGCCTTCAACACCTCTGACAAATCTCTCACCGTCACCTATCCCACCGCCTATACCGTCACTTTCGGTTACGGAACGGGTGGTAGCGCGGTGACGGCTACGGTGGAGGATGCGACGACTATCACATCGGGTCAGTACGCTGCTGCGGGTAAGGGTATCACCTTCACGCAGACCCCTGCCACGGGCTATACGTTCAAGGGTTGGTACACCACCGCTGACGGTAGCACGGCTGTATCGGGTATGGGTGTAAACGACCATGTGTTGGACGACATCGCCGCCGATGCCACCGTCTATGCGCAATACACACCGAATAACTACACCGTCACCTTTGATTACACCACTAACGGAGGTGCTATCGGCGAACTGAATGGCGCAACGAACTCAAGCGGCACCGTCACCAAGTCCGTTACCTATGCTTCAACCTACGGCACTTTACCGACCGCCACCAAGTCCGCCAAAGTGTTTGCAGGATGGTGGACAACTGCATCGGATTCACCGACACCGGGTACCCAAGTAACGGCGGAGACCATAGTGGGCATAACCGCCAACCAGACGCTCTATGCACGGTTTGAGGACACTTACGTGGTGACTATCCAGTACAAGTGCGGGGATGATGTGCTGTATCCATCCTCGTCCACATCGGCTTCTGCCTCTGTCCTTGCACCAACCATCACCGCACCGGAGATTATAGGTTATCAATTTAGCAGTTGGTCAGGCGATAATGCCACCTTCGACGATGCAGACGAAGCCTCGACGACAGTCAATGTAACTGCCGCCACGACCATCACGGCTAACTACACCGCCGTACCAACGGTTTACTTCAAGAACAACCTCGACTGGGACAGCGTGTTCGTGACGTTTGACTGTTCATGGAGTACCGTTGACGGCAAACAAGTGCCCTCCAATAATGGTCACCCCTACTTCAAAATGAATCAGTTGGGCTCCTCGGATGTGTTCTATTGCACGATTCCTGATTCGATTTGCGCCAATAGTTATGCGAAATGGAAATGGAATATTGCCTTTGACAATCAGAACTACAACACAAAAGCAACAGACGTGGCACATACCGGCAATATGGAATCCTTCTACCAAGGCGAGTTCCTCGGTCGCGGAGACTTTGACCCAAGCGCGACAATGTACATCCCGTATGACGGAGATACCGAGACACGCAATGGTGGTACTTATTACCGCACCGGTTGCTGGATGAAGTATAACTCTACTGACCCGGGATACAAGATCTATGCCAATACTTATGTAGAAGGGAGCGGCGGTTCAGCCGTTAGCGGTACTCCTGTTCTGCTGACCGCAGATATAGCGGGAGGATTTGAGTTCAAGGCTAAAGTGAATTTCCCCACTGCCAACTATTCCTACGGCTTTATGCTCCATAAAGAATACACGAAGAATAATAATGATGTGTGGTACACCAATACAGGAGCCATCTACTCTAATACAACATCGCTTCCTTGGCCTTTCTATACAAATGACGCCAGCGAAAATGGTCGGCGGTGTACGATTCACACGGAGGCGGTAGGTGACTACACCTTTACCGTTTCCTTCGGTACGGGTCGTCCGGTGGTTAATGTGGAATATCCTGTCAGCGTAGACGACTACCAATTGGTATATAACGATAGAGGTACATGGACTCCTGCAAACGGTAAGCACACTGCTTCATGGCAACATCCCTCGCGGGTCATCAAAGCTGCAGCCAACGCGGAAGACATCATCTCTTTCTTCGTAGCACCTGATTCGACGGCTTCTATCAAGTTGCATAAGTGCGAGTCGATTGACGGCAGCGGTAATCCTACTTGGGACACAGGTACGGATGTTTCATTATCGGGCATTACCGAGACAGGTATCTATAACTTCAAGGTGACCCAAGATGAAAGCAAGGACGCCACCGTCACGTTGGATGGCGGTTACGAGGGTAATTACTATATCCGCGTGGATGCCTCGGACGGTGGATGGTCGAACTATAAGACCTCGGGCAAGAACACCATGACCTACTCCGAGTATTCGGCGACCAACCATAACTTCTCCCACTACTTCATGCGGCATGCCAATGCCGGCACGAACATCAAGTTCTGTATTGCCAATGACTACAGCGACTGTATCTCCGATACGTTGGTGAGCGACACCTATACGAACGAGTGGCTTGAGGCAGAAGCCAATATCCGCTTTATGTGGTACTACGGCACCAACACGCTCAGCCGCGCATACCTCTCCGGCTCGTCCATCGTGAGTGACAGGTTCCTTGTATTAGAGGGTGATAACAAATTGTATAATGCTGCCGGAACGGCACTGACATCCGCAGCAGGCGGGCAGGTCTCCGGTCTCAACGAGAACGAGATGAACCTCATCGATGACCAGAACTGGGTCTATGAGGCGACGGTGCAAGCCAATCCGACAGCACGCGTCAAACTGACCGCCAAGTTCAATAACAAGGTTCAGTACTTCTATGGTTCGGAAGGCACGTTTGCAGACGGCACAACCCACCAGTTGATAGGCGGTACGGGGGATGCCAAGTACACTATCCGCGTGGTCTATGACTTCAAGACCAACCGTCTTGTGTGTGCATGGTTGCCCGATGGAACTGATATAACCGACGAGTTCAAGTTGGATGCCGATATTATGATTATCCGCAGTCACCAAGGTGATGCACAACAGATCACCTTCGATGGTGGTGAATTGAGCGATGTGAAGACCGTCTATGGGGCTATGCGCTTCAATAAGTACCGCTTGAATAACCAAAGTGAAGCGTCAGGGCATGCTTCACTCAGTCTGAGCCGATATGAGCGCGACCTGTTCTTCATCTCCTTCCCGTTCGAGGTCAAACTGAATGATGTCTTCGGTTTCGGCACCTACGGCAAACACTGGATCATCGAGTACTACGACGGTAAGACCCGTGCCCAAAACGGTTTCTGGGCAGATAGTCCCACCAACTGGAAGTTCGTGACCACCCACATGAAGGACACCTTCACGCTCCATGCAAACGAGGGCTATGTGCTGGCACTCGACTTGGACGAACTGACCATGTCCTCATCCGTCTGGAACTACGGCGTGGATTCCGTTTATCTGTACTTCCCGTCCACGACTACCGTCGGTGCTATCCAAGCCACTTCGGCGACTGTTACTATAGACCAGACGGGCTATCAGTGCACCATCGGTCCGCGCTTTGCGGGAGGGGATGACCGCCGCGTGAAAGACAGTTACTGGCACCTGCTCGGTGTTCCGAGTTATTGCAATGCGGAGCACGCGACCGCAATAAGTTGGACGGGGACGGTGCCTACAGTAACATCACCTGCCACTCCTGAGACTTGGACGGCGACAGTACCTTATATCTATAACTGGGTACCAAGCACCAACACGATGTCTGTACAGAGTACCACACCGATGACCTTCAAGGCGATGTACAGTTATTTGGCGCAGTACTCGGCAACGACCATCAGTTGGACTTCCGTCAATGCCACTCCCGCTTCCGTTGCTGCACGACGCGCAGAGGGGTACAAGAGCGTTTATGAACTCAGGCTTGACCTGCAACAGGAGGGCAAGGCGGTTGACCACACCTTCGTCAGCCTGCGTGATAAGGAGGAAGTGAGTGCGAACTTCGACTTCAACTATGACCTGAGCAAAATGATGTATGGTGCTTTCTCGACGGCAAGCAATATCTACACCCTGACGGGCGACACGATTGAGGTGGCGGGCAACTGCTTGCCCATCAGCGAAACGCTGACCATTGTGCCCGTCGGAGTAACGATAGGGGCTAATGGCGAATATACCTTCTCGATGCCGGAAGTAAGCGCCGACATGAGCGTCATACTCGTTGACAATGAGTTGGGTACGCGTATCGACCTTCGGCTCATGGACTACGCCGTCAATATGACCATCGGCTCCTATACGGACCGCTTTACGTTGGAACTGAGTACGGCACGCGGAGCGGCAACGGTCATGGAGTCGGTTGAAGGTGCTGACCTCAAGGACGGCAAAGCCCATAAGTTTGTGCGGGACGGTATCATGTACATCCTCCGCGACGGGGTAATCTATGATGCTCGCGGAGCGCGCATGAAAAGTGAAAGGTGAAAAGTGAAAAGTGAAAGGATACAGATATGAAAAACATCATGATAACCGTGGTACTGGGTGCGCTGGTGGCGTGCTCGGTACCCGCTGCGGCGCAACAGGACAACCCATGGTCAACAGGAGGCGTTGCCGGTAGCGGCAGTGCTTACTCCTCGCAGGTGACCCCTGTGGGGGCGACTGCGCCCGACGAAATGGCAACTACAACCTATTCCGGTCAGTCGTCTAATGCCCGCCGTGCTGCTGCCCGTAGGTCCTTTGATACACCGTATGATCCAAACCAATCTACCGAATCTCCCATCGGCTCGGCTCTCGCCCTCCTTGCCTTCGCCGCACTTGGAACGGGAGTGGTCCTGAAAAGAAAGAAAGAGTAGCCCCCCGCCGCCGCAAGGGGCAGAGCGCGTAACGTGTACACCATGGATGCATAACAGATCCTTAAAGGTGGTCGCGTGGTGGTCGCGTGGTGGTCCCGTTGCAAATGGGCAAGATTGTGGGTTGTAGATTGTGGATTGTAGAGTGTGTTGAAGGGCAGTAGCCGTTGAGTTGTTCCTGGATACCAGGAGACCATGTGCCCTGAGGGCGATTGTAGATTGTGGATTGTTGATTGTTAGTGGACAGGTCTTTGGTGGACCGTGGGGCCCTGCGAATAGCCTAAAGTAACCCGCCGAGCTGCTGCCCGTAGGTCCTTTGATACACCGTATGATCCAAACCAAGGTGACGAATCTCCCCTCGGCTCGGCTCTCGCCCTCCTTGCCTTCGCCGCACTTGGAACGGGAGTGGTCATAAAAAGACGGCTATAAGCCGCCCCGCCGCCTAATAAAAGAGAGCGTTTGAAAAAAAACTTCTACGTGTTGGACTATGGCGGTGTTAGACGCTAAAAATGAAGGGGGTGTGTCAAAACTAAGTTGGCACACCCTCTTGTTTGTATAACAACGAAATGTGTTAGATGAGGGCGAGGGTGTCGGAGGCGATCATGTACTCCTCATCGGTCGGGATGAGCACCACCTTCACCTTACTGTCATCGGCGGAGATGAGGCGTTCTTCACCACGCACATTATTGCGTGCATCGTCCAATTTAACACCGAGGTAATCGAGCCCTGCCGTCATCAACTTGCGGATACGGATCTGGTTCTCACCTACACCGGCTGTGAAAACGATTATATCGACACCGTTCATCGCGGCAGCGTACGCACCGATGTACTTCTTGACGCGATAGGTGTACATATCAATGGCCAGTCGCGCCATATCATTGCCCGCGTCTTTAGCGGCTTCTAAATCACGCATATCCGCACCAAGATGGGCTATGCCGTCTAAGCCGGATTTCTTATTGAGCAGGTCAGACATCTGCGATGGCGTGTACCCGAGCTTCGTCATCAGGAACGTCACCGCCCCCGCATCAATATCCCCCGAACGAGTGCCCATCATCAGTCCCTCTAAGGGCGTGAGACCCATCGAGGTGTCCACGCATTGACCATACTGCACCGCGGCGATGGACGCACCGTTGCCGATATGGCAGGTGATGATCTTTTGCTCCTTTATGTCCACACCGAGGAACGCGCACACACGCTGCGAGACATACCTGTGGCTCGTGCCGTGAAAACCATAACGGCGAATACCGTACTCCTTGTACAACTCATACGGCAGCGCATACATGTACGCGTAGTCCGGCATGGTCTGGTGGAACGCCGTGTCGAAAACCCCCACCTGAGGCAGGTTCGGCAGCAACTCTTGCACCGCGCGGATACCCTTCAGATTGGCGAAGTTATGCAGCGGCGCTAAGTCCGAAACAGCCATGAACTCCTTGATAACATCCTCCGTAATGACGACCGAGTGCCGGAACTGCTCACCACCATGAACCATCCGGTGACCAACAGCACCAATCTCATCTAAAGACTGCAACACACCATAGTGCTTGTCCGTCAAGAGCCCTAAGATATACTTGACCCCCGCCGTGTGCTCAGGGATATCGACCATGATCTTCTCCTTCGTACCATCGGGCATCTTGACCTTGATGAACGAACCTTCCGCACCGACACGCTCCGCACCGCCGGAGGTGAGTTGCTGACCTTGCGCCATGTCGTACAGCGCATACTTGATACTGCTACTACCGCAGTTGAGAACGAGAATCTTCATACTATTGGAGGGCTTGATTGGCAGTGATGATAATCATTTGAATAATATCTTGCACCTTACAGCCACGGCTGAGGTCATTGACAGGAGCCGCTATACCCTGAAGGATAGGTCCGATAGCGTCGGCACCCGAGAAACGCTCCACCAGCTTGTAGCCGATATTACCGGCTTGCAGGTCGGGGAAAACTAATACATTGGCTTTGCCGGCAACAGGACTGCCGGGGGCTTTCTTCTCGCCTACGGAGGGAATAAGCGCGGCGTCGGCTTGCAACTCACCATCGATACAGAGCTCCGGCGCTAACGCATGAGCAATGCGCGTTGCCTCGGTCACCTTATCAATCAACTCGTGCTTGGCGGAGCCTTTGGTCGAGAAGGAGAGCATAGCAACCCGCGGCTCATAGCCGCCTAAAGCCCGAGCGGTCTCCGCCGTCGAAACGGCTATCTGGGCTAACTCTTCGGCAGAAGGACAAGGATTGACCGCACAGTCCGCGAACAGGAGCATACCGTTCTCACCAAGGTGCTTGGCAGGCGTGAGCATCAGGAACGCACCACTCACTATCTTCACACCCGCTTTGGTCTTCAGTATCTGGAAGGCAGGACGAATCGTGTCCGCCGTGGTGCCTCTGGCACCGGCTACCTCGCCGTCAGCGTCACCGTTCTTAATCATCAAACAACCCAAGTACAACGGGTCTTGAGCCTTTCGGGCAGCCTCTTCCTCGGTCATGCCCTTGGCCTTGCGCAACTCATAGAGCAGCGTAGCGTACTGCACCATCTTCGGGTCGGTCTTGGGGTCGAAGATAGTAGCGTCCTTAATGTGGGTATAACCCTTCTCCGCTGCCATCCGGTTAATCACTGCAGGGTCACCAATCAAAATCAGTTTGGCAATCCCGTCTCTCAAAATACTGTCGGCTGCCTCAAGAGTACGAGGCTCATCGCCTTCCGGCAAAACAATCCGCTGCGGATGATGCTTCGCCCGTTCGGTCATTTGTTCTAAGATTGACATCGTATAATGTGTTTTATGTGACAAATTTGCTGCAAAGATAGCAAAAAAAAATGAATAATGCAAAAAAAACAAAAAAAATTTGCACATTTCGAAAAAAAGTAGTATCTTTGCGCGTTTTTTGTAGGAGACCAAGCAGATTCATCTCAATATATCGTGAAAGTAATGAAGAAAATACCGCTCTTAGCATGCATGATGGCCGGCTTGCTGTGCACTATCAATGTGTACGGCGAGGAGGTCTTGGGCATGCACCCCTACAAGGACTACGAAGCCGTATCACCTGTTGTGTCCAACTGGTCGTTGTACCTGCAGGGCGGCGGTAATGTGTTTGACGGCGACTTTAGTTCCGAGAAAAAGCATGCTTTTAATGCCCCGACAGTAGGTCTCGGCTTCGAATATAGCTTTAACCCGACTTGGGGTATCGGAGCAGAGTACACCTTCCGTCGCTACGGCGTGACAGGGTCCGGTGGATCTACGGCTGTCTCAGGACTCGTATTGGAAGGACTGATGCACCAAGTGACAGGCTTCATTACCTTCGATATCTTCAACTGCTGGAGAGGTATGAATGCCCATAAACTCTTTGCGCTTAACCTCATGCTCGGGGGCGGATATTACTGGTACAACAACAGCATCTATTACCCCAATATCTATAAGTGGCGTATCGACCAGACCACAGGGCACCCCTATCAGACCTTGGACTACCAAGGCTCCCTGAACCAACCTGCCCAAAGCATGGATAAGTACAAGGGCGACGCGGTCTTTATGGCCGGAGCATCGTTCGAGTTTAATGTCAGCCGCTCCATCGGCTTAGGGCTGCGACTGACCTATAACATGTCTATCCACGATGAGTTAGACGGACGCGTGAGGGGCAATAACAACGACGGCGTCATGGACATGAGCGTGCTGCTGCGCTGGAAGATCGACGCACGCAAGCATAGCCACTGCAAGAACATGGTATCCTTTGCCCAACTCGAGAAACGCTCTACCGAGAGCGAGCAGCGACAGAAAGATACAATCGTTATCTACCACAAAGATACCGTTTACCTCATCGAGCGGCATGAGACCACTATCATCAAAGAGCCCACTATCGTTGCCGAGCAGTTCATCAAACAACGCGACGACATGGACAGCCGAGATGAGATATTGGAAAACAGCATTCCTTACGAAGTGGTCTATTTCGATGTGAACGAACACTATCTGAACGAGGCGAACAAGCGCACCGTCTATGCCGCCGCCGAGGCTATCAACAAGGAGAACGGCTATGCGCTCGTTGTGGGGTACTGCGATGATTCCGGTAACAACCAAATCAATAACGCCCTCGGCGTACACCGCGCCTATAGCGTAGCGAAAGCACTGATGGACTACGATGTGCCCGAAGACCATGTTCTGCCCATCGGACGGGGTAAGGTGCACAGAAGACTCTATCGCAACAACAGAGAGGACCGCCGAGCAGAGATTCATATCATGAACGAAGCACAGTTCAAGACCGAACAAAACCGCTACGACGATATGAAGGTGATCATCAACCCCAATACCACCTTTGCACAACTCGCTCGTAAGTACTATAGAAACACCCACTGCTGGGTATATATCTACCTCGCGAACCAAGATATCGTCATGGACCCGAATGACCTGGAAGAGGGTATGATAGTCTATATCCCCGAGCTGGATGAGGACCAAGCCCAAATCACACGCGAGGAAGCAGACGCGCTCTACAAAAAGAGCCTGCAGGAAAGAGAACAAAAACAATAACAAACAATCATGTCGGTCTCATAGCTCAGTTGGTTAGTAGCACCTGACTCATAATCAGGGGGTCGTAGGTTCAAGCCCTACTGAGACCACAGAGCAGCGCCTTCAGGGCGCTGCTCCACGCAAGAGAGTAATTAAAAATAATATAGCATAATGAAAATTGAACGAACAGAACCGAAAGACCTTCAGACCATCGTGACGCTGACCGTAGAGCCGGATGACTACCAAGCTGAAGTAGAGAAAGAGTTGAAAAACCTACGCCGTAAAGCCAATGTCCCGGGTTTCCGACCCGGCAATGTGCCTATGGGCTTAATCAAGAAAATGTACGGCAAGTCCGTTATGGCGGATGTGATGAACAAAACCCTCGGACAGAAACTCAGTGAATATATCGAGACGGAGAAACTGCAAGTGCTCGGCGAACCCCTGCCCAACGAGGAACAGACACCCGCTATCGACTTCGACAACAACGATACCTTCACTTTTGCCTTCGATATCGCCCTTGCCCCTGAGTTTGATGCGACCCTTAACGGCAAGAATAAACTGACCGAGTACCGCATCACCGTCACCGACGAGATGGTCAACAAGCAAGTGCAGTCTTATGCCGAGCGCTATGGCGAGTCCGTTGAAGTGGACGAAGTGAAAGAGGGCGATATGCTGACCGGTTTATTGAAAGAAGTAGGCAACGACGCCGCTCCTATCCAAAAGGAAGACGCGACGCTCACCCCCCAATACATGAAGGATAAGAAAGCCGCCAAAGCGTTCTATGGGAAGAAGTTAGGCGAGGTGGTGACGTTCAACCCCATGAAGGCGTATGACTCCGCCATTGAAGTAGCGTCCATGCTCGGTCTCAAGAAAGAGGAAGCCGAGAACCTTACTGCGGACTTTACCTTCGAGATTCAGAAAATCCGTCGCCACGAGGCAGCTAAGATTGATGCTGAACTGTTTGCCAAAGTGTATGGCGAGAACACTATTGCCGACGAAGCGGCTTTCCGCCAAAAAGTACGCGAGGAGATAGAGTCCAACATGGCAGAGGACGTCAAGTACCGCTTTGGCTTAGACGCTAAAGAAGCCGTGATGAAGAAGATGGAGAAGGTCACCTTCCCCGACGCGTTCCTGAAACGCTGGGTACTGGCTACCTCCGATAAGGACAAGATGGACGCGGAGAAACTGGAGCAAGAATATCCCGCTATGCTTACTGAACTCAAGTGGCAATTGGCGAAAGAGCAACTCATGAAACACTTCGACATCAAGGTCGAGAAAGAGGATGTAGAGGCTTACGCCAAAGAGGTTGCGCGCATGCAGTTCCTGCAGTACGGCTTGATGCACATCGAGGACCAATACCTCACCTCTTATGCCCAAGAGATGCTTAAGAACGACCAACAACTGCGCGGCTTGGTTGAGCGCGTCGCGGAGAACAAAATCTATGCAGCCCTCAAGGATGTCGTCAAATTAGAGCAGAAGGAAATCTCCCACGAAGACTTCGGCAAACTATTTACATAGCCTATGCGCATACACTTTATTGCAATAGGTGGTGCTGCCATGCATAATCTGGCAATGGCAGTAGCCGCTAAGCCAAATTACGAGGTAACGGGGTCGGATGATGAAATCTTCGACCCCGCTCGCACTCATTTGCAGCAGGCAGGTTTATTGCCTGCCGAGTTGGGCTGGCACCCCGAGATGATTACGCCCGATATAGACGCTATCATATTAGGTATGCACGCGCGAGAGGACAACCCCGAACTGGTTCGTGCTCGCGAGTTGGGCATACGCATCTACTCTTTCCCGGAGTACCTCTATGAACAGACGAAGGACAAGGTGCGTATTGTGGTGGGCGGCTCGCACGGCAAAACCACTACAACGGCCATGATACTTTATGTGCTTCACCAATTGGGCATCGAAGCAGACTATATGGTCGGAGCGCAGATAGAGGGTTTTGAACGCATGGTGCGGCTCTCCGAGACCGCTCAGTACGCGGTTTTTGAGGGAGACGAGTACCTTACAAGCCCCTTGGATCTAAGGTCTAAGTTCCTCTGGTACCACCCGCATATAGCTATCCTGACAGGTATAGCGTGGGATCATATCAATGTCTTTCCGACCTTCCCTGAGTATGTGGAGACCTTCCGCAAGTTCGCTCATACCATTGAGCCTCGCGTGGAGGACGGTAAGCGCGTGGACGGGTCACTCATCTTCTATTGCCGCGATGAGAACCTTGCAGCAATAGCCGCCGAGTTAGAGGATGTGACCATCATGCCCTATATAGAGTACCAAGGCGATGAAGCGATGACCGTTTTCGGCAAGCACAATATGCAGAACCTACAAGCAGCCTGCTTCGCCTGCCGACAAATAGGCATTACACCGGAGCTGTTCTATAAAACCATAGCTTCCTTCAAGGGAGCCTCAAACCGCTTGGAGAAGATTGCCGAAGCGGGGGACAATGTCGCCTATAAGGACTTTGCCCACTCACCCTCTAAACTGCGAGCAACCATCGCTGCCGTTAGGGAGCATTATCCTGCTAAGAAACTGATAGCCTGCATGGAACTGCACACCTTCTCGTCCCTCATGGCGGATTTTCTGCCGCAATACAAGGACTGCATGCAGGAAGCCGACGCCGCCTATGTCTACTTTAACCCGGCAGTCATAGCGCATAAACGGCTCAAAAATATCTCCGTCGAGGATGTCCGAAAGGCGTTTGGCACGGAAAATGTACAGGTCTTTACGGACACGAACCGGTTGCAGGCAGCCTTGCGCGGACAGGACTATACCCATACGGCCCTGCTGATGATGTCCTCCGGCACCTTTGACGGCATTGATATAAAGGCTTTTGCTACCGATTTAATCACGAACCACGAATGACTATGACCAAGCAAGAAAAGAGAGACCATCTCTACATGAAGATGGCTTTTACATGGGCGGAGAACAGTTACTGTGTACGCCGCAAGGTAGGCGCTCTGTTGGTGAAGAACCAAATGATCATCTCCGACGGGTATAATGGCACGCCATCGGGCTTTGAGAATACCTGCGAGGATGAGAATAATGTCTCTAAACCCTATGTGCTGCACGCCGAGGCGAATGCTCTCACCAAGGTCGCGCGGTCTAACAACTCCTCGGAAGGAGCCACGCTCTATGTCACGGCTTCGCCCTGTCTGGAGTGCTCCAAACTGATTATCCAATCGGGTATCAAACGCGTGGTTTACGGCGAGCAGTACCGCCTCATGGATGGCGTCGAACTGCTTCAACGCGCCGGCGTGCAAGTAGATTATATGCCCGATAATTAACCTCACGAATATGAAAAAATACGTATATCCCACCATCACCGTAGTAGTCCTACTGATAGGCATCTTGATTGGCAATGCTATCTCCAATCGTGCTAATGCCCAACGTATCATGATTCAGAACGGGCGGCTTTTTGTACAGCCGAGTTCCAAGATTGATAACCTCCTGAACCTCCTGCAGAACGCCTATGTCGATTCGCTCGACATTGACTCGTTACAGGAGACCGTTATGTCCGACCTCGTGCAGAAGTTGGACCCGCACTCTGCCTATATCCCTAAGGAAGACCTCGAGCTCGTCAACTCCGAACTGGCAGGGTCGTTCTCGGGCATCGGTGTACAGTTCACTATTCAGAACGACACCGTGCATGTAGTGGCAGTTATCTCAGGCGGTCCGGCGCAAGGCACCGGGCTATTAGCGGGCGATATGATCGTGGAGGTGGACGACTCTACCTTCGTCGGGAAAGGTATCAATAGCGAGCGCGTCATGCACACTCTCCGTGGCGAAAAAGGCACGAGGGTCAAGCTCGGCGTGCGCCGTGCCGGCGTGAGCGAAATGCTCTATTACACCATCACCCGCGGCGATATACCCGTTAAGTCAGTCGATGCAGCCTTCATCATGAACGGCAATGTGGGCTTCGTGCGCGTCAATAAGTTCGGCGAAACAACCTATAACGAGTTCATCGGTGCTTTGGCGCAACTGCGCAAGGACGGTGCGACACGCTATATCGTGGACCTGCGCGAGAACACGGGGGGCTACATGGAACAAGCCATCCGCATGGCGAACGAGTTCCTTGAGAAGGGCGAGCTTATCGTTTATTCCCAAGGGCGTGCTTACCCTAAGTACGAGGCGCGAGCCAACGGCACAGGTCGCTTTAAGGATGTGCCGCTCGTGGTACTGATAGACAACTTCTCGGCTTCTGCGTCTGAGATCTTCGCCGGCGCGATGCAGGACAACGATAGGGCGACTATCATCGGTCGCCGCTCGTTCGGTAAAGGATTAGTACAACAGCAGATACCGTTTGATGACGGCTCGGCTATTCGCTTGACCGTAGCACGCTACTACACACCTTCCGGACGCTGCATCCAAAAGCCCTACCAACTCGGTGAGCAGGAGGAGTATGATAACGATTTCTACGAGCGGTTGATGCACGGCGAACTGTATTCGGCAGACTCCGTTCACCTCTCGGATACAACCATCTACCTGACCAAGAAAGGTCGGGTCGTTCGCGGCGGGGGAGGTATCATGCCGGACATCTTTGTCGGTCGTGACACTACCCTCAATTCGCCGTGGTACAACCGTTGCGTCAATCTGGCATATACGTATCAGTTTGCTTACCAATACACCGACAAGCACCGTGCCGAACTTAGTCGCTATAAGGACTGGCAGAGCATGGAGCAGCACTTGCTGCAAGCTAACTGGTTGCCGGAGTTTGTCGCTTTCGCGGAAAGTAAGGGGGTTGCGCGTGATGAGGCGCAGATAGCCAAATCCAAGCCCTTGCTCATCCGATTGGTCAATGCCTATATCGTACGCGATATGTTGGGCGATGAAGGCTTTTTCCCGCTCTTCGAGCGCGATGATGAGATAACCCGTAAAGCCTTGGTTTTCTATGAATAAGGTCCTACTGATACTGACAGGCGGTACCATCTGCATGGAGCGAAATAGCGAGACGGGTGCCTTGCGTCCCGCCACGGAGCAGTCCTTCCGTGCGGCTGTGCCGGAACTCTTCGAAACACCGAATACGGAGGTGCACCTGCTCTCGTTCGAACCGCTCTTGGACTCGTCGGATGTTAATCCTGAAGACTGGAAGAAGATGGCTGAGACTGTGGCCAATCATTATGACGAGTACGACGGTTTTGTTATCTTGCACGGAACAGACACCATGTCCTATTCCGGTTCGGCACTGTCCTTCATGTTGGAAGACCTTAATAAGCCTGTGGTCTTTACCGGCTCGCAACTGCCGATAGGTGTGCTCCGCTCAGACGCTAAGGAAAACCTGCTGACTGCCATTGAGATTGCTTCTGCTCGGGACGAGAATAATGACGCTATTGTGCCGGAAGTGACGATTTATTTTGAGTCACGGCTCTTCCGCGCCAACAGAACAACCAAGCGTAACGCGGAGCACTTCGCGGCGTTCAAGAGTTATAACTATCCTCCTTTAGCGCAAGCGGGATTGCACATCACCTATAATGTGCACCTCATTCACTATACGGACCCCCGAAAACCGCTCATCCTGCACACCGACACCGATAATCATGTGGCGGTGCTCAAGCTCTTCCCGGGTATAACGGAGCAGGTCGTACGTTCGATACTGCATATACGGGATCTGAAAGCCGTGGTGCTTGAGACCTATGGTGCCGGTAATGCACCGTCCTACCGGTGGCTCTATAAACTGCTCAAAGAGGCGGTTGATAAGGGCATCATCATTGTCAATAAGACCCAGTGCTCCACAGGCATGGTTGATATGGAACTTTACGAGGTGTCCCGCAACCTGATTAAGGCAGGCGTGCTGTCCGGTTATGATATAACGACAGAGGCCCTACTGACCAAACTGATGTACCTCCTCGGTGAGTCTCCGGACAGTACTGACTATGTCAAGAAACTCTTGCAGACCGACCTCTGTGGAGAAATAACGCTTAACAATTAACTTTAATCATATGAAGAATCTTGAACCTCAGGCGCTATGGTCAGCCTTTTATGACCTCACGCAGATCCCCCGTCCCTCGGGACACACTGAACAAGTCCAACAATTCCTTGTCAATTATGGTCGTGCTCTTGGTTTAGAAACAGAACAAGACGAGATTGGTAATGTCCTTATCCGCAAGCCTGCCTCTAAAGGCTTGGAATCTCACCCCGGTATTATTCTTCAGGCGCACCAAGACATGGTTCCGCAGAAGAATAGCGACAAGGTGCACGACTTTGAGAAAGACCCTATTAAAGCCTATATCGAGGACAATAATGAATGGGTGACTGCCGACGGTACCACCCTGGGTGCCGATGATGGTATCGGTGTGGCTGCGGCGTTAGCTATCTTAGCCGACAAGGACGCTGTTCACCCACCGTTGGAGGCATTCTTCACGGTGGACGAAGAGACCGGCATGTATGGTGCTTTTGCACTCAAAGGCGGTTGGCTCAAGGGGAAGTACCTCCTTAATCTTGACTCAGAGACCGAAGGGGAGTTGTATGTCGGCTGCGCGGGAGGTGTAGATACGACTGCCACGTTCGATTATCAACCCGTCGCGGTGGATGAGGACGATATAGCGGTACGGATTGACCTGAAGGGCTGTAAGGGCGGTCACTCAGGTATTGATATCAGCCTGCAACGCGCTAACGCGATTAAGCTCCTTTTCCGTGTCCTGAAGGACGCGGTCGCTCACTACGAGGCTCGCCTCGTGTCGGTGGACGGGGGCTCACTCCGTAATGCTATTCCGCGGGAGGCTGCGGCTGTCGTTACTATTCCGCGAGAGGGATATGAGGACTTTGACGCGCTTATCTATGAGTGGGAGAACCGCTTCCTCAATGAGTTTAAGGGCGTGGACGACGGTATCACGCTGACCATGAAGGAGGTTGACAAACCCGCGCAGGAAATGCCCGAGGATGTGCAGGACTTCCTCATCCACGCTGTGACGCTGTGCCCGCATGGTGTATACCGGATGTTAGAAGACACGCCCGGTATCGTGGAGACATCTAATAACCTATCTGCCGTGCACACCGAACTGAATGATAACGGCGGTAAGGTGACCTGCCTCTGCCTGACCCGTTCGGCAGTAGAGTCCCGCAAGGAAGAACTGAAGCAAATCATTCATTCCGCTTTTGCGCTGGCAGGAGCCGATGTCGAGTTCACGGGAGCCTACCCGGGCTGGCAGCCGAACTTCCAATCGCCGCTACTCCATACCATGAAGCAGATGTACGAAGAGGAGTTTGGCACCGAACCGAAGGTCGTGGTTATTCATGCCGGTTTAGAGTGCGGTATCATCGCCCGCAATTACCCGGGGATGGAGATGATTTCCTTTGGTCCGACCATTGAACATCCGCACTCACCCGATGAGCGCACGAACATCGCAACGGTACAGAAGTTCTACCGCTTCCTCAAGGCGTCTATCGCCAAAATGTAAAAAGACTAAAAGTCGTGCTTGAAGACAAAGCCCACGCCCTGCTGGGTATTGGCACTCCTTAACGAGTACTTATCCACAGTGTGCGTGTAGGCTTTGACACGCACCTTGCCGTTGGGCGTAATCATGTACTCAACATCCAAGTCCCCAAACACCGGTCGGTTGGTGATGTCGTTATAGCGGTAACCGATATTACCGTTGATGAGCAAGCGGTCCACCGGTTGGATTTGGAAGTTAGCCTCATACTCCTGCGAGTCGTTCGCCCCATAGCCCTCTGAGCGAAAAGCCACCCCAAGAGAGAAGATAGCCGAGTTGGTTATCTTGCCTATCCAGTTATTGATTTGGCTCGTCAAGGTCGAACTAAGGAACGAGTAGGTCGCGTTGAGGCCGGAGGCACCATCCGAGCTTGTAGCCAAATATTCGGGGGTGAAGAACCGACCGAAGACTAACAGATAAACCACTTGCCGCATCAACATCTCGTCCGTGTTGATGATGGACTGCACCTGTTGACGCACCAGGCTCTCGGAGTTAGGCAGCTCAATGCCGAACTGCACCGTCGGATTAGTGATTGAGCCGCTCAGGTAGATATTGCAGTCCACGGGAACGGAGGTTCGGGTAGTAGCGAGGTTGTTGATTTCTGAGCCGAAGAGGTCCTTGAGCGACGCCGTGACGCGGTAGGTTGCCGTGACATCTAACTCCGGCGATGCCGCATCTTTCGTCCACACCACGCGACTGCCTTCGGCTAAGGTAAAGGACCGCCGCACCAGATTACCCAAGGTGAAACCCAACTGACCGTTGAGCAGTTCGTAGGTACCCATCATTTTGGTCTCACCCGTCAGGGCATCGTAGGTCAGTCTTAGACCACCATCGCCACGACCCTTCAACATATCTGCCGTTTGCTCATTGAGCATCAACTGTATCTCCGCCTCGGGCGTCACATTCAGGTCTAACTGCATGTGGAAATGCGACGGCTCAACCCCTTCTCTAATAATCTTCTTCTCACTTAGGAACGACCGGTCTTCCTCTGCCCGGATACGTGCCATATCTTCGTTCACTGCGGCTTTGGCATTATGGTCTATAAAGGTGATGAAACTATTCTCCCCCGCCGTATTGGCACCTTCAAACGACATCCTGAATTGCGATTTACCAACCGTCGTAGCCTCCGCCTTGAGGAAGATATCGGCTCCACGACCAATCACTTGACAATGCCCATCGGCATAAACCTTGCCCTGCAATAACTCTTTGGGCTTATATGGAAGGTCCACCACAAGGGCATGGTCAGGGTAAACATCAATGTCGAAGTTGAAGTCTTGGAAGTAACTATCGTGCCGTATATCGGCATTTAATTGTACCGGATTGCCCTCATCGTCCCAAAGGTGCATGTCCCTGAAGATGATGCTGGTTGAGTCCATATAGACGGAGTCCGTGAAGTGGTATGTGCAACCCGTAAAGGGTATCTGCAAGTGCGCTTCGCGAGGCTTGACGGCTATCAATACATAGGTCTTACCATGGTCGCCGGAGACATGCACCTTACCGTCCACACGCCCACCGATATTGGTCAGAAAACCCTGTGTCCAGTGCCCCACAAAACCGAGGTTGAAGCTGTCGGGCTGAATCTGTAAGTCCCATTTGCCGCCACCCGGAATACGCCCGTCAACATGGGCTACATGATGGTTATTCTCCACCACATCGGCATCTATAATGAGGTGCTTGGTGCTGTCCTCTAAATAGACCTTAGCCACGGCATCTCCGATATAGGTCTCGTTCAGTTGTGCCGAATCGAGGATCGCGTTAACCTCAAAGCGAGGTTGCTTAAGGACATGGTGGATATTGGCCTCGCCGCTCAAAAAACCCCCTGCCGTCAAGGTACCGTCGGCAAGAATGAACTTCAAAATGCGGTAGATCTGTATCTGACTCATCTCAATATGCAGCGAATCGGCCTCACGCGGTGAAGCTATACCGTCCACATTGAGGAACTGCGAGGCTGAACCGAAACGAAAATCGTGTATGCTGAGCATCGTGTCGGCAGCAATGTAACTAAGATCGCTCTTCGAGATGAAGAAGGTCGAATCTGCGATATTGACGAACCCCGGCATGGTCTGTATATCCACCACCGGTCGTCCCTTATAGCGCGAGAAAACGCCTTGCGCACGCACATGACTCAACTCAATCTCTGCCGAATCAAGAGCCACTACATCCAGGGACACTTCGTTATTGCGGATGAGGGTCTGCAGCGTGTATTGGCTATCGTACCACCCTGCTTGCAGTGCCATATGGGCACGGTCATCGTTATTGTGAATGGAGAGCGTTATGTCGCGGGCATCGCCCTGCTTGATACGCACATAGGGGATATAGGCTTGCAGACCCAAGAGCTTCCGGCTCTCGTGCATGTAACCTTTAACAACCGGGTAGTCGGAGATGAAGAAGTTCAGATCCAAGGTCTTCTGCAGGTCGTGGAGCTGCCTGCCGTAGAGGTAAAAATCGATATCGTTCTGACTCGCAATGGCGTCTACACGCGCCCGCTCCTCGTAGGTGAAAGCCTCCGGAATATACATCATCGCACCTTTCTCCAAGGTCGTGAGAAGAGTACCATAATCGTATTGCCCTTTCAGGCAGAAAGCCGCGTAATCGCTCGTCATCTTGAGCATCTTGCGATTAGGCTCACTGCTCATGGTCAACTCAAGCTCCTGCATCTGGACGGAGTCGGAACCGTTGCGGAAAGAGAGATTATGAACCTTCACGTACCCTATCATATCGTTGAGCGTTTTACCGACCACATGGGCTGTGAGTTGCCCTCCCACATCCGTGTCGCGGTACTTTTGGGACAAGTTGAGCGGAAGCGTATGGAGGCGCTCTAATGCCATAGCAACATCCACCTCAGGCACCTCCTTGTCAAAGTCGAACAACCCGTTCAGCGTCAGTCGAACGTTTTGGTCATGGACGCTCATCACGGCATCTAAGATATAGTCGTGAAACTGCCCCGCAAGCGTGATAGCCCGATAGGTGTAACCCTTATAGGTCACCTCATGTACGCTCATCTCGCCCGTGCCGGTCTGGATACCGATACTGTCCAAGCGTGCATTAGCGCGGATATCCATCTTGATGGAACCAAGGTCCTTGTTGTCCAAGGTGCGCCCAAGGTTGAACCTCTTCGTCCCTATCTTGCCATTGAAGGTGAGAAAGTGATGAACCGTGTCGGTCTTCAAAGTAGCATCCGTTGTGATGGTGCCTTGTGCCGTCTTGAAGGCTCCTTGCAGCTTAAGGTCAATGAACTGGCCGCTCAATAAACCCTTGTAGTGCATGTCACCTAACCGATGAACGGGCGTGGGGAGGTGAACAGGCTTGTCCTGCATGTCACTCAGAAAATCCTGCACAATACGGGCGTTGAGAAAGAGGTCTTGCAGATTGGCGTTAAGCGTCGCTTGATGCTTGTCACGGAGGTGGGTCGCCGCAATAGTTCCTTTGAGAATGCTGTTGTTGTGGTAAAGCACTTGTAAGTCCTTGAACATGAGACTATCACCTCGACCGCTCAGGTCACCCTGCAACTCTATCGCGTGGTCAATCTTACTGATGGCAGGCACGAACAAACCAATGTCCTTCGGCGATAAGCGCGCTTCGTTGATGTGCAGGTGATAAGTCGTGTCGGCTACAATGTAGTGCAGACCGGATAAGTCTAATTTGCTCTGAGGCATCCGGGCGTAGAAGGTCGGAAAAGCCACAACACTGTCGTTCAGCAGCATCGCTACCTTCAACTCCTCAAGGCGCACCGCCTGACCATCTTTAGAGACCTCACCGCTCAAACGCGTGAGGTTCAGGTTGACCACATCTTTGCTGAGCTCATGGATACTGAGTGTCAGTTGGTCCAAGTTGCCCCGCCAATCGTTGTACCGCACCCGGATATTGTGAATAGCAATGCTTTGAGCTCCGAAAATAAGACTGGTTTGTTCCTGGGGTGGGGTGCTTTTATCGGTCGCAAAAGCACGGATGAGAAAATCATAGTTCATCGTGCTGTCGGGTAGCGTGTAGGCATTGAGGGTCGCGTCCCGAAGAGTCACTTGCCGAAACTCAACCTTCCCCTCACGCAAGGCCCGTGCCCGTAAATGAGCATAAACCTGACCGATGAACAGAAGCGTGTCGCCCTGCTGATCCTCTAAATAGACATCGTCTAACTCCAAACGCATCGGGAACCTGTAATGGACGGTACCTACCTTGGCTTGTGCCCCCATACCGCGAGACAGTTCTTCGGTCACCACGCGCACAGCTGCTGTTTGTACATCGCTATCCAAAAGCAAAACCACGCCCAACCCGCCTACCAGCAGCAAGCTCACTAATACGATAACGACTATGTACAATACTCTTTTCATTACACCGACTTCTTCGGTATGTTTTAAACGGCGCAGCCCATTTTAGCCTGCAAAGATACTACAAATTTTTGGAATACGCAAATAAAATGTGATTTTTTGATAAAAAGGCTGCTTTTTCTCGTTTATAGGGCTACTCAGCGAGTCTGAGTTCACTCAAGGGAGATGACCGATTTTGGCAGTTCCATCTGCCGAATTTGGCAGCGTTTTTTCGAAAAAAGCAACTAACTGCAATTCCTAACCGCAATCAAGCCGCTCTCGTTGAGGGCGGCTTTGATTGTGCCCTGTTGGCTGCGGAGGCAGGCAATGGGGCTTTTTTGCGGTCGATAAGGGCATCATCATTGTCAATAAGACCCAGTGCTCCACAGGCATGGTTGATATGGAACTTTACGAGGTGTCCCGCAACCTGATTAAGGCCGGCGTGCTGTCCGGTTATGATATAACGACAGAGGCCCTGCTGACCAAACTGATGTACCTCCTCGGCGAGTCTCCGGACAGTACTGACTATGTCAAGAAACTCTTGCAGACCGACCTCTGTGGAGAAATAACGCTTAACAATTAACTTATATTATTATCAATAAACAACAACGATTATGGAGAATTTAATTATGCTAATGTGCAAGTTATTACGGGCGAAGGTTGCCCATGACTTGCAGAAACATGGTCATGTAGAAGGCAATTTGCCGTTAGACCAACTCAATGAGCAATTGGTGCTCACCCTGTCCAATGAACTAACGAAACATGGAGTGAAGGGGGTGAAGTTCGTTATCAGTAACTATTTCGGTATTAGTGA
>FLNX01004391.1_pt1 | contig 36545 bp, 37 predicted proteins | sample 1140341 | NCBI WGS metagenome assembly FLNX01 (sample SAMEA3878208, study PRJEB12797) | bioreactor metagenome | biome: Moose rumen | place: Sweden | collected 2011-10 | reverse complement strand
GGCTCCAGCCAAACAACTGAACGGCTATAGCCGAAAGCAAACCGCTCAAAAAACAGTCGCTGTCTAATTGTAGTTTAACGATTATCATGGTAGCAGGATGGTAGGGAGATGGTAGCACGATTTTTCAAATCCCACTACCCGTCTGCGCCCTTTGTACATCGGCATTTGAGCCACATTGGTAGCACGATAGCAGGATTATTTTGTTTTTGTATCATCAATTTTCTCCTTGAGATAATGATTAAAATGTGTCAACTCTTCCCTGACATTAAGAATTCTCGGAATGCGTTTGCTAACCTTCTCGTTTTCAATAGTATCCTTAATGATAACGTTGTAATTGTACAGGTTAGTGGCGGAACTAAGCGCATAACTAATAATGTCCCAGCCTTTTGGATGATATTCATTAATTTGCTGTGTCTCAGAAATGAAAATAAATCTCGATTTATTTTGCTTTTTCCCCAATTTACACTACCTTTGCCTACATGATACTGGTATTTGGAGGAACTACGGAAGGACGGAAGGCGGTGGAGGTGCTGGAGGAAGCCGGCAACGCCTATTACTACTCTACCAAGACGGAAGAACAGGAGGTGGCATTGCATCATGGTATACGACTGTATGGAGCCTTAGACCAGGAGGCAATGCGTATGTTTTGCCAAGAACATCACATTCAATTACTGATTGACGCTGCCCATCCCTTCGCCCAAACATTGCACGATACCATTGCGAAGGTAGCGAAGGAGTTGCAGATACCTGCCATCCGCTATGAGCGAATCTTTCCTACAAGGGACACAAGTCTCACGTGGATTGACGACTACTCCCAGATTCCTATTGATATCCATACGCTCTTTGCCACGACAGGAGTACATTCGATTGCGAAATTAAAACCGTTAGAGACTAAAGGTATTAAGGTATATTATAGAATCCTACCTCGTGAGTCATCCATCCTTCTTGCGAAGGCACAAGGTGCTACTGACGACCAACTATTATACTATGAGGACAGTAAGGTGATAGACGACATTAACGCTGATGCTATTCTGTTGAAAGAGAGTGGCTTAACAGGTGGCTTTCAAGAAAAGGTGGATGCCGCGAAAGCAAAGGGTATGCGCATCCTCGTATTGAGACGTCCTACCACTCCTGCCATCTTCCAGACTATCAACGGTCCGCATGGACTACGCCGGATGGTAGAGCGACTATTGCCGGATTTCTACCCGTTGCATAGTGGACTGACAACAGGTACCTGCGCCACTGCCGCTGCGGTTGGCGCTACACTCAGACTGCTGAAGAACGAGACTCCTGCAGAGGTGCCCGTCATCCTGCCTGATGGTGAGACGATTCCTGTTCCTGTCATCTATGGTGACGGGTATGTCTCCGTCTTCAAAGAGGCAGGTGACGACCCTGATGTGACGAATGGACTGGAGATACGAGCAAATGTAATCCCGTCTGAAACGTTTACTATAGAGGGTGGTGAGGGCGTAGGTCGTTTCACACTCCCTGGTTTCGACTACCCTCCTGGTGAGCCTGCTATCAACAAAGCACCTCGTGAGATGATTCGTCAGAACTTAGAGGCATTGAACATTGACCATTCACCATTGACCATCAACATTTCTGTGCCACAAGGTGAGGAGATTGCCCGTCGTACCTTTAATCCCCGTTTGGGTATTGAGGGCGGTATCTCTATCATCGGGGTATCTGGTATCGTCAAGCCATTCTCCGAGGAGGCGTTTATCCAGAGCATCCGTAAGTGTATGGAGGTGGCAAAGGCAAGTAGCAGCGACCGTGTTGTCATCAATAGTGGTGCGAAGAGTGAGCGTTTCGTAAAGGCGCACTATCCTACCCTGCCCTCACAGGCTTTCGTGGAGTATGGCAACTATATCGGTGAGACGTTGAAGATAGCGCATGATCTCCATTTCCCCAATGTCACCTTAGGGGTGATGCTGGGCAAGGCAGTGAAGTTAGCGGCAGGAAACCTTGATACGCATAGTAAGAAAACGGCGATGGATAAAGCGTTTATCGCTACTATGCTTGAAGAGGCTGGTTGTCCTATCGACCTCACCAACCTTACTCTTGCCAGAGAACTATGGCAGCAGATACCTGTTGAACACCTTCAAGTTTTTGCCAACGCCATCATCTCCCATTGCTACCAGCACTGCAAACCACTCCTACCCGACTCGTCTCTCACCATCCTATTGATGGATGATGAAGGGAGAATCTATCAGAAAACTTAGGAAAGACTAAGCCTGAGCAATATCCCTCGACAACTGCTGCTGGCGATACTCTGCTGGCGATACTCCCATCTCTTTCTTAAAGAAACGGCTCAGATGTTGAGGATACTGGAAACCAAGGTCGTAGGCTACATAGGTGATGGTCTTACTTGAATCTGCGAGTTCTCGCTTGATTGCCTCAAGAGTATGCAGTTTGATATGTTCCTGTGCTGTCTTTCCTGTTTCCTTGCGAATAAGATCACCAAAGTAAAAACCGTTTTACGAGTACAAAAGTACAAAGAATTCTCAGAAAAGCTGAATGGCTATCATGCTCAATTTCGAACGCTTGCAACTGTCTATAACCAGATAGCGAAGGAAATGCACGTAAATTTCTCAGAGCGCAGGACAATGGTACTGATGCAGAGACTGGAGAAAACGACAAAGGAGATGACTGCGTTAGCCAAAGACGTGATAAGTCTTGCTCATGCATCTCAACAGGCAGGATGAGTTTAACCCAAGTTTGCCCCTCGTGTGACAAACTTGAGTTAAAAATCCCTACACGTTCAAATCCATTAGAACGACCCAATATCCTCCATTGTCTGGGCCTTCATGTTTGATGACATTCAGATTTTTGAGGCGTGTTAAGTCGCGCTGTATAGTTCGAGGAGAGAGTTTTATCTTGCTTGCAATGGAACTGGCAGTTTCTACGACACCATCTACGACAGACTTTCTGATTATTTTGTATATAACCACCTGACGCTCAGAAAGTTTTTCTACGACATCATCTATGACAACATCTACGACATCTTTGCCATTTTCTACGTCACTGCCCTTTGCCTGTATCGCCATGAATTTCTCACGCTTTATTGTCGCCATTAAGCCGCCCCGTACTTCTTCGAACACGGGGACTTCCAGTTTTTCTTTCTCAAACGCTTCACGTATCTTCTCATAGCCACGTCCCCATGCCTCGATTAAACCAGCCAGATAGAACACGTTAGCCATCAGTCGGTTTCTTGGGTGTGACTCATGTGGCTCCATTAGTTTCTCTACCGTGTAGCCAGGAGGTAGTGTTCCACCGTTCCATAGCGTAATGTGGTCATCGAACACCTTCATCTGTATGAAAGTACCCGTATAGTCCTTGTGAATCAGACTATTACAGAGCATTTCTCTCAGTCCATCCTCAGGAATCTCCAATGGTTCCTTGCGTTGTAATCCTTCATAATGGATTGGCGAGACGAGATATTTGCTTCGTAAAGTCTCTATCACTCTGTCTGGCATTTCTATCAGTGGGCAAACGATTCTATCCTGTAATATCAAGTCCGCCTGGCTATTCCCGAATCGACCAAGACGGAAAGCGACTGTCATGTTCCACCGTTCAACATCCTTGCCAAAAAGCAAAAGGGATGCAAGGGTCAGTTGGCCGTTCTCTTCATTGATAAGGTGGAGCCTACGCAACAATTGGTCTGTGCTGAGGTCTCTTGCAGACTTGTTGATTCTTCCCTCACGAATGGCGGCATTTAGGAAATACTCCACGGCCTCTGGGTAGATGTCATCTATTGTTGCTGACTTTTCCGTAGCAGCATCCCATGTGATGTTCAGTTTGCGCATCAAGAAATCAGTTAGTGCGGTTCCTGTCAATTCCTGTAGAGTACTGCCAGAACGGTAGTAGTACTTACCCCTATAACTTACGGGAACATTAGAAGGAACAATCGTCACTTCAAGGTAGTCCAACCCTTCCTGTTCGTAGTGGAAATCGTTCGCTCCACCCGAAAATTCTCCGTACTCTGCAACAATGCCTGTATTTCTTCTATTGGTTACAATATTTATTTCAAATCACCTCTTTTCGAACTACCCGCTATCTAATAATGGCTATTCCGCATCAAAAAGGCCCCGTATTTCTTTGTCGAAATCCGAATCTATCCTCTGTGTAGGATTAAACAGGCGATATTCTTCCTCTACCTTTCTATTTGCCTCTTCCCTGCTCACTTTCCCTTTATCTGGCAGTAACGCATATCTCCTGAAAGTCAGGAACTCGTTGACAGAAGCGGCAAACTGCTCCATGTTAAAAGCATTCTCCCGTTCAATCAAGTCTTCGATATAGTCGAAATAGCCTGTCACGGCTCTTTCCAGTTGTCGAATCTCCTTTTCTGGCAAATAGTTCTTAGCCACCTTCGTGTCACTCAGCAATATCCGCCCGTCGGGAGCATTCTTCCACGTCTGCAGTCCCATGTGTTCCTTGCTGTGGTCTGCACGGGTGTATATAATTTCAGGAGCAGTCTGTCCCGTGATAGCATAGTGAAAGCGATTCTGTATCATCTGATAGAACTCTCGCGTTGTTGGGGAGTTGCGGTCGTAGTCGTAAGAACATTCTGCATAAATATCAGTTATTTGCTGCCAGATACGGCGTTCACTGGCACGGATGCTCCTGACTCTCTCCAACAACTCGCGGAAATAGTCTTTTCCAAATACAGCCTTCCCTTGTTTCAGCCGCTCGTCATCCAGTACAAACCCTTTACGGATATACTCATTCAGTATCTTCGTGGCCCAGATACGGAACTTTGTTGCGCGTGCAGATGATACACGATAGCCAACGGCGATAATGGCATCAAGGGAATAAAACTCGACTTGCTCGGAAACTTCTCCACGAAACCCCCGATTTACGACAATTTCCATTTTGGAAACAGTCATGGCCCTGTCCAGTTCTCCCTCGTCAAAGATATGGGCCAGATGTTTGCTGATGGCAGGAACGCCCACACCAAACAACTGCGCCATCGCTTTCTGCGTAGCCCATATTGTCTCATCCTTGATTACCACTTGCACCTTTCCTTCCTCATCAGGCAATTGGTATAATATGAATTGTATCTCGTTACTCATGTTTTCTTCCTTTTTTCAAAAACGTCTCTTTTCGAGTTACCCACAAAGTGTATTATAGTTTCCCACTAACTCTTGAGAAATAACCAATAATTCATAAACTATTTCAAATATTTGTCAAGAATGGCTTGCTTACGAGAATATGAACTACGGCAGTATTCTTCTGCTTCTTGAATATCCAGTTCACATTTCTTTATTGCTTCAGCTACTTTCTTTTGAGTTTCAAATAATGGAATGGAGCACTGTAGCTCTAATATCTTTTGAACAGAAAGACCTGGTTGTGCTGTACCAGTTGCATATTGGTTAAGATTCATCTTTTCCAAATGGAATCTTAACCAAACAGGGTCGGTATCAGGATTAGGATATACAACAACAGCATGTTCTGTTGCGTGGAATTGTCCTTTTGCTGTACACACATTACCACATAGAGCACCTTGCCGTCCAATAATAGTATATTCACCCTCGTTGGTCATTGTATCTGTATAACCACGCATGCCATTACCTCCATAACAAGGATATTTGAACTTTTCATCAGCTACATCTTTTATGTCTGCTGCTGCAACAAATTTTCCAGCTCTCATGCTGCAAATATCAGAAAGTTTTACTACTTTGGTATTTGTGCTTATAGAGTCATTATAGATTTTATCTATTTGGTATACGAGCGTTTCTATTTGTCTTTTGCTATCAAGATACTCTTCATCCACCTTCTTGCACTCATCAACAATCTTCTGCTGTATGTCGAGAGGTGGAAGAGGAATCATGAAGGACTCTATATCAGCTTTATTAATGCTAGGGTATTGTCCTTTGGGCATTTTATCAATCATTTGTTGCATTAATGATTCCAAATTCATAAAGTAGATATAGAGAAGTTTAGGAAGCAAAGCATTTATGTCTTTAGGCATGAGTATCGCAAATCCTGTTGAAAAAACGGTATCATCATAATCTTTTTCAGCAAAAGCAAAAGCTTTAAGATTTGGTCTAACAGTTGACAAAATTGTATTACCTTTAGAAACGATTCTTCGTGCTCTTGATGGTGCATCCTTCCCTAAAACTTTGTAGTCAAGATGCATATTACCCGTTCCATTTTCAACCGATGCTATATCAACATACACAAATTCTTTATTCGGAGATAGTGTCGGATTAATATCTTGTTGGTTAATGTCAACTACTTCTCCAATTTTGACAAGAGGATATATACTTTTAATTTCGAACTTTTTTATGTTTGTCGTTCGAATGATTTTATCACCTTTGGCTTGACTAAAATCTATCATATCCTCCAGCCAATACGTTTTGGCATACTTTCTCACATCCTCAGGAAGAGTTGTATCTATATCACCGTAAAAAGTATAGCGGATAAGGCTAGCTAATGTATTTGACGCAAAGCGGTCATGATCATCATATAGCTGGCCGCCTTTCTTGGTTATTATAATTCCTTCTGCACCCTTACGGTTGCTCCAGTCATAGCCAAGGAATGATTTTTGTTCTTTATTGTCGGTTGGCGCGGAAATAACGAGCGTCTTTTGGTTGTGTGCGAGCGTGAAATAATATAGTTTGTCTCGCTCTATTGAGAGAGCGTAATCATAGAATCTGTTCAGACGTATTTCAGCCTTTTTCTCTGCTGTTGCATTCTTCGGGTATGTTATGGAACTATTGGTAAAAGCATCTACATACATTTTGTAATAATTGTCCTGTTGCAATAGCTCCCAAGGAATTGAGCGGGAAAGGAATTGTTTGTAGGTTTCATCCTCAATTCCTTGATGTGCAAGATATGCATCCATGATTTCTTTGTCCTGCCATTCTGAGCAGTCGGTATTGCTAAGAATGCCGTCAACAATATCCCCCACCATCATGCTTACCTTTGGGGGCTCGTTGTAGCGTTCTAAGAAGAGAACAACGGTATTTGTTCCTGTTGCTCCAAATGTTTTACTTCCAAAGTTTACAATGGCACGAAGCATGAAATTCTTCAGCAATTGCTCACGAGCAGCAATATAACTGCCAGACGAATTGCTGAGAATACTAGCAGGTAGTATCACAGCTGCAATGCCTTGCGGTTTAAGCAACTGAGCGGCTCTTTCAACAAAAAGAGTTTCTATCTCTGAGCCGTCCTGGGTAATTTTGTCGATAATGCAAAAACTGTTGTTCTTCAGTTTCAGATGTTGTTTGAATCCACTGACAGAGTATGGTGGATTGGCTACAAGGATATCAAAAGACTCATTTTCAATGCCTTTCTCAGCGTAATTCTCCAAACCATCACCAAAGATAATATTTGCTCCACCAGCACCATTCATGAACATGGAAATCTTGGATACACGAGCCAGACGATAGTCTTTCTCTATGCCAAAAATATGCTTTTCAACCCATGCATTATCTGCATCTTTACGTATAGCATTTACTGCCTCTACTGCTTCTGTCAGGAAATGACCGGCACCACACGCATAGTCGATTATACGTGGAAGGTCACGATTTGAGACGTAATGCTGTAAGGGAAGAGAATCCCAAATAAAACGAGTTATAGGGGTTGGAGTGAAGAACTGACCTTCATTTTGTTTGAAACCCTTGTTAAGCAGTTGCTCAAAGAGATCACCAAGGAACTGATGTTTAGAAGGATATACAATTCGATAAGGTTGGAATAGCTGTACTACCTCTACGAGTATCTTGCCGTTTTGGAAAAACAATTCCTCGTTATGCACATCTTTGAAGGCGAAGTCATTGTTTGAATAGTATTTCAGAATACGAATTGTACGATTGAGGTCATCTATTGCTGCCTTACGATTACGCCCTGTATATTGCATGAACAAACGCTCTGCATAGTCAGCTTCCACATAGAAGATTTTCTCTTTCATGAATTCTTCCATTCCTTGCTGATGCAGACGTTGTAGGCGGTCTTGTAATGATTCGTATGTATCTACTCCCTGTCTATATTGGAAATCTACCTCGTCAAGGTCAATTTTTTTTATCTCATCAACTAGTTTGCAGATGAACAAGGCAACGAGACGATTGAAAGCGTTCTCCTTGTCAGACACGTTATTGTGGCGTAGTATTTCCTCAAATCTGTTTACGATACGATCGTCAGGCGTAAAATCACGTAATTGCCCTTTACGAAGTGGTGGAATGCCAATGTTGTAAGCCTGGCTATCGTCACAGAATATAACATCGTCAAGCCATTTCTGACCATAAGTCTCACACCATACATTAAAACGTTCCTTGTCGTTTTTAGCATTTTGGTAGATTTGCAAGTCAGAATCTTTCTCAGCTATCTTTGCGATATTGGCATCATCAGTACAATTTATTGACAGACATTTATAACTGATCTTATCATCTTTATAATCAGAAGCATAAAGTGCTAGCCAACGAGTGGATCCTTCTTGCTGCCAATAGCTGAAAAGTTGTCCACCATCTTCTTCGGTGTTCTTCTTTTCTTTGTTAAATTCTGTACCAGCAGTCTTACATTCTATAATAAGCAAGGATTTTCCTTCGTCGTCTCTGACAAGAATGTCCGCTTTTCCTCCTTTAGCATCATGCCCTAAAGTCCACCGTGGCTCCAGTTCTATATGCTCAGGTCTGTATCCTTTTTCCAACAAACGGCAGACGCATTCTAGAACAACAAAATTTTCGCTTTTGTCGAAGTTGCTTGTCGTTTTGTCATTTACAATTAACCCCTTGTCTTCTGGGTATATGATTTTCTTATTATCAAAATCAACAGAAACTACACAGGTTTCAAAGTCTCGTTTATAGAATTCTCCCATAGGCTCACAGACAAAGCCTATAGCAGACAAAGCTTCTTTAAGATTATCTAATTGTATCATGTTGCTATTTTTGACTTACCCACTAACTTTTCCGAGTTACCCACTAAGTGTATTATAGTTACCCACTAACTCAAAAGGGCTATTTCTTGTTCTTCAGCACCTTCTTCTCTTTACTTGCCAAGCGGCGCTCCACCTTTTTCACATCTTCGGCAGGTGGAAGATTCTCTGGGATGATGCCTCGCTCTGTCAGCATCTTGCGGACAGCAGCGTTGTTGTCAACATGCTCCTTAGTGATAGCCGTTTCACCCTGAAGGTCTTTTGTCTGTACATTGACGCTTGTCATCTCAGCAGCAAAGTCTTTGGCCTTGACTCGTTCAACCTCTAATAGACGCTGTTCTATCAGTTCTGCCCGGCGGGTCTGCACTGCGAAATAGGTTTGGGCAAAGGCTATCTGTGGCTTGCGCGGGTCACCGTTCTGAGCCACAAGATAGCAGGCATAGCGGGTGAGCATGATGTCATCCACCTCTCGCTCTGCTCCAGATCCGATGCTAACCATTTTATTGACGTCAATAAAATGGTCATCTATCAATTGCCCCACGTTCACACAGGCTTCTTTCGCTTTACTAATCACTTTGCAGAAGTTCTGCCAAAGGCTGTAGCCGAACAGTTTCATCAATTCTCTTGCACTCCAGCACTCAGTATTGTCTATTGTGCAAGCCGCATCTTCATAGCTCTTGAATAGAGCAAGTATTTCTTCTTTCTTCATGCTTGTTTTCTACTTATTCACTGGCCCTAAAAACGATATGTTCAGGTTGCGTCATTTTGTTTGGATTCCTGTGATAAAAGGTACTGTTTATCTTTATTCTGTTTACCAGTTCCATATTTATAGCAGTTTTGTGCTACAAAGATAGTGATTTTGTTTCACGTTATGCCAAAGTCGCCCGTTTATTTGCCTTGTATTTATGTTTTTTTACGAATTTGGCGGTATAGTTATGCAGACATTCCAAGTTTTGCGAAGTAGAGTGCAACTACTTCTCTATCATAGTTTACCACATTTGAATTTAGGAACTGCAAAACACTCCTACCCGACTCGTCTCTCACCATCCTATTGATGGATGATGAAGGAAGAATCTATCAGAAAACTTAGGAAAAACTAAGCCTGAGCAATATCCCTCGACAACTGCTGCTGGCGATACTCTGCTGGCGATACTCTGCTGGCGATACTCTGCTGGCGATACTCTGCTGGCGATATTCCCATCTCTTTCTTAAAGAAACGGCTCAGATGTTGAGGATACTGGAAACCAAGGTCGTAAGCAACATCGGTGATGGTCTTACTTGAATCTGCGAGTTCTTGCTTGATTGCCTCAAGGGTATGCAGTTTGATATGTTCCTGTGCTGTCTTTCCTGTTTCCTTGCGAATAAGATCACCAAAGTAAAAACCGTTCGTATGCCGCATATGCCTCATCGGCCTTGTGTATAAACTTTTCTATAATTTTGTACATTAAAAAAAAATAAGTAACTTTGCAAACCTAATCATAACATCGTCACTTGTCACATGAATCGCATGACAAAGATATTACTGTTTGTTCTTCTGTTTGTCGTTGGCTGGCAGACAGATGGCCATGCTGACTCTATCCGCTTGGAAGACAGACAGTCATACGACATGTTGTATGACAATAATGCGCTGGGACATCACGCATCTGATGCAGTGCTAAGCGACGGTCTTGAGGTGTATCGGGTATGTAACCCACGTCCTCAACGCATCCAACCGCCCCAGAGTTTCAGACAACAACCGCATCGCATAACTGTGCGAGTAGCACAAAATACGCTAAAACATTATTCATCCTCAAAACTTCATGTGTCTGATGGAAGATGCAGACAGGAGTCTGCCCCTCATCCATTGGCTGCCTCATGCCATTACTATATCATAGCACTGAGGCATCTTCTTCGTTAGTTGTTTGTTTCTTTCCCTCAGAGATTATTATCAAAAGAAACAAATTAAAAGCAACATATTATGGCAAATTTAAATAATATGGAGATGGCTTCTGCCCTCTCCCAACATCAACATATAAATATCAAAAAAGGATTCCTTGGACTTTCCAAGACAGTGATTTACACCCCTACCAACGCAGTTGTCGACCTCACAGTACAAGAATACACACCAGACGCAGAGAGCCGATTGGTACAATTGTTGAATGCACCTGCCGACAAACTGGAGACAGAGGTGAGGAAAGGACAATTAGTCAGTGTACCCGTAGGACATCTGCGACTGGAGATAGCCTTGTCGAGAGACCGCCATTTCCTCGCACTACAACTTTTCCGCTTCACAAACTTCAGTTATTCGGAAATCACTGGTCCTAAGTTCTATGAGGATCAACAAGCCGATTTAGTAGCAAATATACTATAATTAAAAGGATGGCATCTACAAAACAAAGATGCCATCTTTTTTATTCCCCTACCTCATCTTTCCTGCGACGGAACAGGACACTGGCAATAACAGGGGCTCCCACCAATGCCGTAACACTATTGACGGGCAAGGCTCCCTCGAAACCCGGCATACGGGCAATCAGGTTACACAACAGGGCAAGTGCGGCACCAGCCAGTAGGGTACCTGGCATCAGAATACGATGGTCGCTACTGCGGAAGATGGCACGACAAAGATGGGGCACGGCAAGTCCAATGAACATAATCGGTCCGCAATAGGCGGTGACAATAGCCACCAGCACACCAGAGCAGAGGATGACCAGCATACGGGCACGACGGATGTTCAACCCTAAGTTGCGGGCATAGCCGTCTCCCAAAAGCAACAGGTTCATCGTCTTCACTAACAGCATACTCAAAGGCAACAGGATTGCCATCAAAATGACGAAGAGTACCATCTGGTTACCTGACACACGAGAGAAAGAGCCTAAGCCCCATACCACATATGCCTTGATGTCCTCCTCCGCGGAGAAAAACTTCAAGACACCGATGATGGCGGTGGCGAGATAGCCAATCATCACACCAATGATTAACAAGGTGACATTACCCTTCACCTTTTGTGATACATAGAGAATCAACGCCATGACGGCAAGGGAACCGATAATGGCGGCTATCGACATGGCGACATCTCCCAGATAACCTAAACGACTCAGGGCAACACCACCTAAGGAGCCAGACATCAGCACGACACAGGCAACACCTAAGGAGGCTCCGTTGGAAATACCCAACACAGAAGGACCTGCCAATGGATTACGGAAGACCGTCTGCATCTGCAGACCACTCACCGCAAGACCAGCACCAGCCACCATCGCCGTCAATGCCTGTGGTACCCGTGAACTCCAGATGATATTACGGTGTATCTCAGATATCTCCTGACTGCCTATTAGTGTCGCCACAATCTCACCAACAGGTATCTTGACAGTGCCTAATAACAGGTTGAGCACAAACAACAGAATAATGCTCAAGAACAACAAGAGATAGGAGACGACATGGTTTCTCATTTCAGCAACTGATAATATTTAGGTTGATAGTCTTTCTCAACCAGTTCAGGATGGAAGATGGCAAGCAGGTCCCTCAGTACCACATCAGGCTCCACAGGAGTAGATTCATAATATGCCTTCTGCTTCATGTTGCAATAAATGACATGTTTTTCTTTGAAAGCCTTGAAAAGCGCATTGCGAGGCTCGGAAGCCTTCAGGGCATCATAGGTGAACGCTTCTGGATAACTGTTTAGGATACGCCAGTAGTCTGCATTCGCCGCCATAGCATACATCTGCTCAAACTCGATGTTAGAGCCACCCGTGTCATCATTCTTCACGATATAGTCGGCACCAGCGTCACGAAACAACTGGGCGAGGAAGTTCTTACCCCCTACCGCATACCAGTTGCCACCATGCATCTCACCACTGAACACGGTGGGACGCGTCTGTGCCTTAGCGGCAAGTTCCTTTGCGTCATTGTATCGCTGCTCAATACCTCTGAACAGTTCGTTAGCCTCCTTCTCCTTGCCAATGAAAAGTCCCACGAACTTCACCCACTCGGCTTGTCCTAACGGGTCGAGTTCCTTGTATCCCAGATGTGGCACGAGGGTGATGCCCGTCTCTTTGATGGCATCATAGCCACCACGTTTGAAGGGCGAGATAAAGATGACCTCGGGATTGGCAGCAAGAATCAACTCGGTGTCAAAGTTGCCTTCCATGCCGATTTTCACGATATCGCCATCCTTTACCCGTTTCTTGATATCCTTGTTATACAGGTTCTTCGTTCCAGTGATGCCTTTGACAATGTCATGTGCGTCAAGAGCCGTGAAGTTGGAGAGTTGCAGCATCGTCATCACAATGGTACGCACTACTGGCACCTCCACCTTGGTATAACCGTCTGGTGTCTCTGCCTCACTACTTCTCGGCACCAGTGCAAACTGGTAACTCACCGGCATCTTGTCCTCGTCTTTTTGCGGATCCTCCACATCCACCAGACGGACACCATTCTCTAAGTATCTCACAGTAAAGCCTTTGGCATACTGAGGCTGTATCAAGACGGTAGAGTCAACCTGCTGGTTCTCATTCAATACGAATGTTCCTTTCTTACTGCCACATGAGAGAAACAATAAGAGTGAGCATATCATTAAAGTACCTTTCATCTTTTTCATATCAACTATTTATGGGTGCAAATATACAAAAAATAATACAATAATTATCATCATCACTTCCGCACAACGATTGATGTGTACAGCCTTGCGCATATCATCCGTCGTTAACAGACGGTCGTTAGATCCAATAAAGGGTTTATCAATTCGCTCACCGAAATAGTCATGAGATCCACCAAAACGACAATCCAAGATAGCGGCAAGGGCAGCCTCTGGATAACCACTGTTAGGACTGGCATGATGACTGCCATTGGCAATCACAAAACGGGTGTTAGTGATTACTTTCTTCCCATTGGCAATTACCATCAGCAATGCTGTGAGACGTGCTGGAATGTAATTGGCAATATCATCGATATGTGCCGCCCAGCAACCAAACTCCCTGTAACGAACCGTCTTATAGCCTATCATCGAGTCAAGTGTGTTCACCATTTTATAGGTAAACATTCCTGGTACACCTAATAGGATATACCAGAACAAAGGGGCTATCACACCGTCGCTGAGATTCTCCGCAAGAGTCTCCAATGCCGCAGTACGCACCTCCTGTTCTGAGAGGAGCGAAGTATCACGACCAACAATACGACTCACTTGATGTCTTCCATCTTCTAACGAACGGTCAAGAGCCAAGAAAACATCATGAACTTCCTTAATGAGTGTTGTACCAGCAAGACAATAAAAAATAAGAATGCCACTGATCAGCACACCGGCAACTTCAGAAAGAGTATTCAACCATCTTAACAGCAAGAAAGAGATGACAAAGACAAAACCTATAAGGGAGATCGCCACCAATGCTCCTTTAAGTTGTCGATGAGTCCCATGGTTGAGTCTTCTCTCACACAGAGCGATTATCTTACCATATCCCACCACAGGATGTGGCAACCATACAGGGTCGCCTAATAATAAATCAAGTATCCATCCTATGAGAAGAGAAATCATCGTCTTAACGTTTCTTCTTCCATTTCAATTTAGGAATCTTAATTGTCTGTCCTTCCTTTAGTTCAGAATTGGCACTCAAACCATTATACACCTCTATATAGCAGGACATCCCTTCCCCTAACTCACGACGGGCTATCTTTGAGAGAGTCTCACCTTTACGAACAGTCAACTCATGATCTGTACCAACAATATGGTAGGCACCTGTACGGACACGAGCATCCATCGCCTCGTACTTTTTCCAGAACGGCTCTTCCTCGGTTGCAGGCTCCACCTTCGGTTCTGGTGCAGGCAACTCCGCAACAACTTGTTCCTCTATCACCTCAACAGAATCGGCATCTATCACTTCCACACTGTCTTCTACGACAACTTCCTGAACCTCCTCGATTGGTGTCTCTGTGGTAGCGACAGCAGTTGTCTTTCCATACCAATAACCTCCGTAAGCAGAACCTGCCATTAATGCAAGTGTAAGCAGACCATAGCAAAGAGGTTTTTTCCACGAGGAGTTCTCTTCGTCATCCTCCTCTTGCATGACGATTTCCTCCTCTTTTTCCTCAGAATTCTCAACGACCTCCATCAAGGGTTGAGCGTGAGCAGGCTCCTCAGTAAAATTAGCAGGCTCCTCAGTAGATTGAGCAGGCTCCTCAAAAGAAACAGGTGTCTCTTCCACGGGTGTATCCTCAAACTCCACGCCATCATTGAGGACTACAGTCTCAAACTGGGAGAAGGGTTTATTCACCAGTTCTTTCATGGTAGCATCTGGAGTGAACGTTATCTTGTCATGACTATCAATCAACACACGCTCACCAGTACGTACACTGACACTCTCACGAGCCTCCACACGAATCATCTTGAAGGTACCAAGACCTTTGATTTTCACCAGACCTTCCTCATTGAGATTATTTTGGATAACCTCAAACATCATGGATGCAAACTGAGTTGCCTCTTTAGGTGTCAGTTTGTTTTTCTCAACGAGAATCTTAGAGATCTCCTGTATCGTCAGTTTTCCCATTGTTACTGTCCTCCTTTCAACTTTTCTTTCCACGTCTGGTTAGGTTTGAAGTTCAACACCAACTTTGGTGGTACCAGCATACGCTGTCCTGTTGACGGGTTTACTATCACACGCTCCATCTTCTTTTTTGTCTCAAAGACACCAAAGTTAGGAACAATGACACTATTGTCAGTCACGAACGCATCACTCATTGCCGTGATGATGTTATTCACCAGTTTCTGGGTATCTTTTACATCATACCCTGAGCGCACTGATAGTTGGCTGATAAACTCTTTGTTATTCATATTTTGTTGTTGCGTATATGTCAAATTCCTCTGCATCTGTCACTTTCATCTCATAGAACTCACCGATGGCAAGATACTCATCAATAGATATCAGTACTTCGGGGTCTACTTCAGGAGAACAGAACTCACTACGTCCCACATACCATTCCCCTTCCGTACGGTCGATGATTACTTTCAAAACCTGTCCAATCTTAGCACTTTCAATCTCCGCGCTGATCTGCTGTTGCAGTCGCATCAATCGGTCAAGGCGTGCCTGTTTGACATCTGCAGGAACATCATCGTCGTAATGTTTTGCCGAATAAGTGCCGTCCTCCTCTGAATAGGCAAAAGCCCCCATCCTCTCGAAGCGAGCCCAACGGGTAAAGTCCAGTAACTCTTGGAAATCCTCATCGGTTTCACCAGGGAATCCCACCATCAATGTCGTACGAAGATGAATACCAGGTACCTCCTCACGCATTCTCTGGATGAGTTCGTAGGTTTCCTCTTTCGTCACATGACGCTGCATACGGCTCAGCATATGGTCACTGATATGTTGCAGGGCAATGTCCAAATACTTGCAGACATTCTTTTTCTCCCGCATCACCCTTAATAGATCCCAAGGGAAATGGGCTGGATAGGCGTAATGCAGGCGAATCCACTCCACCCCTTCTATATCTGCCATTTTCTCGATGAGTTCGGCGATATGCTGTTTTCCGTCAATGTCCACCCCATAATAGGTCAGTTCCTGGGCGATAACCTGAAACTCCTTCGTTCCCTGACTGACCAGATAACGCACCTCGTCTAATATCTCTTTCATGGGACGGCTCAGGTGCCTGCCAGTGATGATAGGAATGGCGCAATAGGCACAGTGGCGATCACATCCCTCCGATATCTTGATATAGGCGTAATGGCGGGGAGTGGTCAAATGGCGGGGAGTGTTTATAGTATCTATAGTTCCTATAGTGCCTATAGTTCCTATAGTGTCGATAGTGTTTAATAGTTCTTTATAGTTGAACTTCCCATACCAGCCATCAACCTCTGGAATCTCTGCTTCAAGATCGGCAAGATAGCGCTCTGAGAGACAGCCCATTACGTAGAGTCTCTCAATACGTCCTTCTGTCTTAGCCTGAGCAAACTCAAGGATAGTATCGATACTCTCCTGCTTAGCATCTTCGATGAAACCGCATGTATTGATCACCACAATCTCACCTTTAGGATTATCGCTGTCATGCGTGACATGATAGCCATGAGCCTCAAAGAGTCCCATGAGTTTCTCACTGTCAACGAGATTCTTCGAGCATCCTAATGTGATGAAATCGATGGATGGCTTCTTATTCATGCTTAAAGAGAGAGTCTACAAACTGACGCTTATTAAACAGTTGGAGGTCTTCCATGCCCTCCCCTAAGCCGATATATTTCACAGGCACCTTCAACTGGTCGCTAATACCGATTACCACACCACCTTTAGCGGTTCCATCGAGTTTCGTGATGGCAAGAGACGTGATTTGTGTGACTGCGGAGAACTGTTTTGCCTGCTCGAAAGCATTCTGTCCTGTACTTCCATCCAATACGAGCATCACCTCGTCAGGAGCCTCAGGCAGTACCTTCTTCATGACATCCTTGATCTTCTTCAACTCATTCATCAGTCCCACTTTGTTATGCAAGCGACCTGCGGTGTCGATCAGTACGACATCCGCATCGTTAGCCTTGGCGGAACTAAGGGTATCGAAGGCAACAGAGGCAGGGTCACTGCCCATCTGCTGCTTCACGACAGGAACCCCTACTCGCTCGCCCCAGATACACAACTGCTCGACAGCAGCGGCACGGAAGGTATCGGCTGCACCCAGATAGACTTTCTTGTCAGCCTGCTTAAACTGCCAGGCAAGTTTACCTATCGTTGTCGTCTTACCAACACCGTTGACACCAACAACTAAAATGACATAGGGTTTATGGTCCGTTGGCAGATCCCAGTTGTCATTGTCCTCAGAGTTGTTTTCCGCAAGCAATGCGGCGATTTCATCACGAAGGATATCGTTCAATTCACTCGTGCTGACATACTTATCACGAGCCACACGCTCCTCGATTCTTTCGATGATTTTCAAGGTTGTGTCCACCCCCACGTCACTGGTGATTAACACTTCCTCTAAGTCATCCAACACGTCGTCATCCACTTTCGACTTACCTGCTACCGCACGAGCCAGTTTGTCGAACACACTCGACTTTGTCTTTTCCAGTCCTTTGTCAAGTGTCTCCTTTTTATCCTTATTAAAGAAACCAAATATACCCATAATTAACTAATTTCTCCATTTAATCGGTACAAAGGTAATCTAAATCGAACGAAATACCAAATTTATTTGAGTATTTTCTTTATCTTGCTTATGCAAACAGAGAGCGTTGGCTCTGAGATGCAGCCTAATTTTTGATTCAACCCGTTTGAACGTTACAAACGATCCGTTTGTAAGCCACAAAAACCTTGAATGTAAGCCTCAAATCATTCCCATGCTTGGTGTCTTATTTAAAATAAGACAGTCGACTGAATTTTTAAGATTTCGCAAAATTCTTTTTATGCGTCATTCTACGAAGGTGCCTCCTCACAAAAATTAGCAGCCTCCTCACGTCAAACGTGCAACCTTATGACAACCTTGACAACCTCAAAAAGGTTGCAAAGCCAGTGGCTATCGGTGTTTTGTCAACCTGACAACCTTTTTCTTGAAATTTCCTACTATGTATTTATTCTAGATATTGGCATCATCGACAACAATCCCGCCATCTTGTGTGAAATGGCGGGATTGATGTACGAAACACCCTGCAAGGTGGTGTTAGTGTCTTTTCATTATTTTGATATTTGCAAATTTATTTAAGGTTTTTATTGAAAGCCTCCTTGCCCCAGCACTCGCTCTATTTTTCGCCTTCGCTCAACAACTCGTCTGTATTTTCCACCCTGCAAGGTGGTGTTTGGTTGTAGGTGTTGCATATTACCAAGTATAATCTTCTGCCACAGAATCAACGACTTCTATCGAATCTACGTCATAAGAATCTGCATATTGTTCTAAAGCGTTACCTAAATTCTCCCATTCTTGGGCTGATGGCTGATTGTCTCATTAGAAATAAACAGTACCATAGAGTGTCGAGTAAGCCTTGTAGTTAAAATTGTCTCGGACTTCTTCTGAATCCCAAGCACCGACTTCACTGGCTTTATTACCACAGTTGCTCCAGCCATATTGAGTCTTGGTGCTCAGCAATCTGACCTCCTCACCAATCACTCCTACTCTGATGGGTGTAGAATACCAGTCATTACCTTTTTTATAATACCCCCTTAATGTCACTTCCTGCATTTTGGGTTTTGCTTGTTGCCTTTGTTGATAGGGATTGCCATATTCATATATGGTGAAAGGCGTACCATAGCCAGGACTCGGGGTATAAGAGGTACGCGGCACTTCTACTGGTTGATACACGGTGAATTGAGCGTTGGCACTCAGAGCACCAAACAACATCATGCTTGCAAAAAGAATCTTCTTCATAACTCATTCATGTTTATTGTTAATATTACTTTGATGAGTGCAAAGTTACGAAAGATTTTGTAGTCATTAAAAACAATCCCGCCATCTTGTATGAAATGGCGGGATTGATGTACAAAACCTTTTTATCGATTGAAAAGACTTCAAAAATCTGAAACATAGATACATGGCAGATTTGTTGTACTATCTTCTAAGGGAATCATTGTACATTGCTCCAAAGAAACGATATAGGAGACTCCACTGACGGATTTCCTAGTTATATACCTGGCTTCCGATATTTGGTACTTTTTCAATATCTCCTTTACTTCGTCTGAATAGTATTTATAATCCCAAGAAACGAAGTTCACTTTACAATGGCCTAAGTTTTGAATAATCTCTACCCATTCCCCTATAGATGCTTCATGCCATTCCAGTTTTTTCCCATTTATTGAAAAGCTGTTTGACGGATTAATCGGTGATAGTATTTGACCATGAGCACCACCAAAATATGAGAACAAAACACCTACAACATTTTTGTCTTTCCTGTCTTGCTCATTTGAATAGCTTCCGTCTTCAAATATAAAATCTCCGACCTTTATAGCCCTTTGTGGAAGTTCGTTAATAGGAGGCTGATTTGTTTCTGACTTACCATCACCTTTTGAAACCACAAGGATTGTCCTCGCTTCCTCCTCATGAACAATATCTTTCTTAGGGAGATTATCTTGTCTTTTAGGCTCAGCCCTGTCATCATTACTTGCAGGATTGAGTAGTATTGTCTCTTCGCTTTCGCCAGCATCCACCTGAGGTAAAGGCATTTCTTCTTTTGGCTGAGTCCTCATCTGTTCAATTACATCATCCACACTCTGGGGCCTTGCTTTCCTCTTTGGCTGCATCATCCATACCACCAACTTGCGAAGGTCATCAGAAACGCTATTGGGGAAAACAAAGGCATCCTCTTCATCTTCCTCTATGTCAATAGCCATAGGCGGTTTCTTGTTGGTCAGGAGGTTATAGATAGTAGCACCAAGGGCATAGATATCTGTCCAAGGACCAAAGCGGTCATACATTTGCCCTATCTGCTCATTAGGAGCATAGCCAGGAGTATAGCAGAGTGCTGTCGATGTTGTCATGCTACCATTGGCACGGATTTGCTTACTGGCACCAAAATCTATGAGGTAGGCATTACCACCCTTGTCAATCATAATGTTGCCAGGCTTCAGATCAAGATGCCATATCTCGTTTTGATGGACTGCTTTCAATGCTTCGAGTATTTGTGAAAGTATGCTCCTAACTTCTGCCTCAGTAAATGGCTGACCAGTCCTTTTCATTTTCTCTGCCAGAGATTCACCCTCTATATAATCCATCACATAGTAGGCAGTACCATTCTCTTCGAATAGGTCATGTACCTTCACTATGTGTTCATTCTTCAGTCTGCGCAAACGACGAGCCTCTTTCTTGAACTTCTCACGCTGCTCTTCAAATTGTTGCACGTTGTCTGCATTACTCACGCTGACAACACTGGTTGTTTCATCCCGTTCTGTCACGCCCTTCATGAAGAACTCCTTAATGGCTACAGTTTCTTCAAACTCCGTATTGTAGCCAACATACGTATTGCCGAAGCCTCCTTGCCCTAGCACTCGCTTTATTTTGTATTTCCCACCCTGCAAGGTGGTGTCAGGTTGTAGGTGTTGCATTATTATTTTTGTTTTATAACAGGAGTTGATTGATCAACAACCTCGTGTTCACATAATGTTGCATACCATTCTGATTCAATAGAACCATTTGTAATAGAAAGACTCAATAATGGGGTGTCGCTGCTACATATATCACCCCATTTGTTTAGACCATCGTCATTACTTGAAACAAAATAAATTCTAATTCTATTACCATTAACAAAACCTTTAATCTTCGCTGGCGCATAATTTGTTTGATAACCATTAATTTCCATAGTACCCTCATACTGATTATCATTTATTCTTTTTAAACTAAATTCTGTTTGAAAGAAAATAGGCGTACCCCCATATGTTCCACCTGCATCTTTTTCTGCTAAATAAATTCCACTCCAATTAATAATATTTTCTTGAATAGGATTCTCTTTATTATTGACTTCCTCAGCAGGAAGTTGTTCAGAGGGATTAATGGAAACCTCTTCTGCTGAGTTTGTACTTACTTGTTCAGGTTGAGGTTGATTGTTAGATGAAGATACTGCGAACAAGATTATACCCAAAAGAACTGCACCAGCGATTGCCAAGAAAGTCCATAACCCACTGAAACCATCTGAAGATTTTGATTGCTGAGGTCTATTCTGAGAAGGAGTACTATTCATTTGTGACAAATCCTGCGTATATGCACCAGAAATACCCGCCGTATATGTTCGCTCATCAAAAGATGAAGAAGGATGACGTGGAGCATACGTATAGTGAGAGAATGTCACTTGATGAAACACGTCAACACTATTTGCCCTTTCCTGCTTTGAAATCTTCATCGAGGCATTGATAATGTCTTTGATGCCTTGCGATAGTTGTTTGCTCATCAACAATGATGTACCACTCGCACGATGAACGGCAGAAACTGGCCTTTTCCCATGAAGCAGAAAATACAGCGTCGCACCAAGAGCATAGACATCACTGGCAGGCGAGAACTCTTCCACATTCTGCTGATATTGCTCGATGGGCGCATATCCTTCACTCATGCCAACTGGAGTCGTAGTTGTCTCTTGTCCTTGGGCATCATAGTTTTTCGAGATACCAAAGTCTATCAGGACAGCATTGCCTTTATCATCTAACAGAATATTTGCAGGCTTTACATCATAGTGGCAGATATGCTCCTCTTCGTGCATATACTTCAGAGCACTGGCAATCTGCTTCACGTACTTCATCGCCTCTTGCTCTGAAAGAGTACCATGCGTTTTGACATAATCCTGCAATGAACCACCAGACAGATACGGCATCACATAATACACGGTATCGTTTTCTTCAAACACGTCTATCACACTGATGATATGAGGATGGTTGAGCCTCGCCAAGTTCCTCGCCTCCTTAATGAACTTTTTTCTGTATTGCTCAACTAATCTGCTACTACCTGTAGATGGAGTTGACATGGTTTGTGTCATCTCATCACGGCTGCAGAAGTCCTTCATAAAGAACTCCTTGATAGCCACTTGCCGTTGTAGTGATAACTGAGTAGCCAAATACGTGATGCCGAAGCCGCCCTGTCCCAGCACACGCTCAATTCTGTATTTCCCACCTTGTAAGGTGGTATTAGGTTGTAGGTGTTGCATCATTCACATAATTTACAATTTCTTTCTTACTCCATAAATAACAACAGACAACAAAAGAATAAAGACAGCATCTATTATGACCACTAAACAATTATGATGTGAAAATAAATTTTCTTCATGCCATACCAAAGCGGGCAAATCAAATATGTTACTAAGAATCATATTGTAGAGAAACAAAAATATAAAATGAAGGCCCAATGCCATGTATAAGCAATCGGTATAATCGAAATCTTTTATTCCAAAAGATGATTCATTAACCTCTGGTTCAGAATTAGAAGTTAATATAGAAGTATTTGAATATGGAGTAAAATCTCTAATAACACTCCTGTCAACAATAGTTTTTTCTCTATTATCAATAAACTTTATGATATTTTGAACTGACTGTGGTCTCTCATTCCTATTTACTTTCATCATCCAGACGATTAAATCTTGTGTGGATGAAGAAATGTTGCTTGAGAATGAGAAAGCATTTCGACCATCTTTATATAGTCTGTTAGATGATGGCGGAATACTATCCGTTAACAGATTATACATTGTAGCCCCAAGAGCATAGATGTCCGTCCATGGGCCAATCTCTTTTAATGCCTGCACCAAATCATTCTGGCTACCATAAGTAAGGTCGGCTAACTCTGGTGGGCAATATCCCTTTGTATAGGCTAATGCCAAAGAAGTTGTTAGAGTGCTATTTTGCTCTATGTGCTTGCTTGCGCCAAAATCTATAAGATAGACATGACCGTATCTGTCAACCATGATATTCTCTGGCTTGATATCCAGATGCCAGATGTTCTGGCGGTGTGCGGTTTCGAGGGCTGCAAGTAGCTGTTTCATATATTTCAGAACAAGGTTTTCTGATAACACACCTTCTCTGTTCAACTTGATGCGTAATGATTCACCTTCAATATAGTCCATGACATAGTAGGCAGTTCCGTTTTCTTCAAAGAACTCATGAACTTTTACCAGATTTGGATGATTGAGGTTTGCAAGACGCAGGGCTTCTTTCTTGAACTTCTCTTTCTGCTGGTTGAAACTTGCCTGATTAGCAGAGTTAGTCACAACCACCAGATTACCCCTACGATCATTGATAGCCTGTCCGCTGCCACCTATGAACAACTCTTTTATGGCAACTTGTTTTTCTGTGTATGGGAGCATTGGTGGATTATAGTTTTTACTACCACTCACTTGAACTGCCAAGTAAGTGATGCCGAAGCCTCCTTGCCCCAGCACCCTGTCTATTCTGTATTTTCCACCTTGTAAGGTGGTGTTAGGTTGTAGGTGTTGCATAACTATATCGCTTTAAAGAATCTCATAATAGCTCTCCCTGTCTGTCCGCTTTCACAGTCCTCAGTAATAGGAAATTTCTGAATCATTGTGTTATATGATAGTTCAAAATCCCCAACCTTATTCAGTGTCTTATAAAAGGTGAATAGTTGTTCTTCTGCTCTATGTGATGAGATTTCACCTTCACTGCCGATGAGATTTATATGGGGGGAATTAAGGCTCTTGAAATACAAATCGGAATAACAAGAGATAGAAATCAACAATGCATGGGCATTATATTTCCTATACAATTTTTCCAACAGTTCCCCCACACAGCACCATGGTCTTTCATCATTCCATGTATTGGCATCTTGAGATTCCACATCTCGAAAAGCAATAATTTCTTTATTGGAATGGGTTACAAGTTGTATAATAACATTATCGTTTGCATCTATTTTATTTATTATTGCATCTACTATTTGCGACAGTTCTTCAAAGTTTTTTGCATAGCATAAATACGATACACAACTGCCATATTCAGGATTGTCTTTTATGGCATTGTGCATTATTTCGCCAATCTCCCATTCTTTGCCTGACACTGATTGTATAAATACGATATGATTTGTCTGCATAAAATACTTTGTATTATTTATTCTATCACAAGTGGACACAAGTCAATATATAACTGATGAGTAGCCTTGCGCATCAAGGTTTCCAGCTCCTTCTGCTGTTTCTTTTCTGACTTCCGTTTCCCGTCATAATTGTATACATACGAAACTTCTTTGTCAAAGGTATGAAGCACATGCTCCAACATGATACTATTATCTTGCTTTGCACACTTGATTACTTCATCCACTAACGCTTCTGCCTTTCTGTAATACGTAAATCTACTTGGCGGTAAATATACGCCAGTTGGTGTAAATGTACCATCTACTTCCTTTTTCAAGTCATCATACAGTGACTGTATTTTTTCTTTTGTTTCTTGGATATCCATATCTATCGTCCTTTTTAATATGCTAGAAATATAAGTATCATAAATATGACAAAAGCAATAAAGACCCACTTCAGCCCAGGATCTTCATCCAACCAGAGTTTAAGTTTGTCAAGCCAATCTAAATCCTCATCTTCTTCAAATTCGGAATCTACTACTTCGCTTTCATCTGCGCTCTCATTAACATGCTCAACTTTTCTATAAGTATGGGTATTATCTATTATTGTTTCTTCCTGAATTGCAGCCTCCGTTTTGCAAATAAATTCAATAGGGGGCTTCTTATTGTTTAAATCCTCAACGCTTTGTGGTCGCTTCATCCTATTGGTTTGTATCATCCATAGGACAAGGTTTTTCATATTACCACTCAAATTTGCAGACATTGGTAGAGCAAGATGCTTATCCTCGCTCGGGTCATCATCGATATCTGTTGGCAATGGCGGTTTCTTGTTAGTAAGTAGATTATAGAGTGTGGCACCAAGGGCATAGATGTCTGTCCAAGGGCCGAACTTATCATAGTTCTGTTCCATCTGCTCGCGTGGAGCATAACCATTGGTATAACTGATGGCAGTACTGGTGGTGGCTCCACCTTTCTGAGTATTCAGTTGCTTTGAGGCTCCAAAGTCAATGAGTTTCACGTTGCCAGCCTTATCCACCATGATGTTTGCTGGCTTCAGGTCAAGATGCCAAATGCCGGCATCGTGGATAGACTTGAGTGCATCCAGAATCTGAGGAAGAATCTGGTTGACTTCATCCTCAGTCATAGGTTTGCCTGTCCGTTTCAGTCTATCGCTAAGATTCTCGCCGTCAACGTAGTCCATGACATAGTAGGCCGTGCCATTTTCTTCAAAAAGGTCATGAACACGGACGATATGAGGATTATTGAGTTGGCGAATACGACGGGCTTCTTTCTTGAACTTCTCACGTTGCTGCAAGAAACTGTTCTGGTTCTCGGTATTGCTGACGCTGACTGTGGTCTGGTTGTCATCACGCTGGGTTATGCCTTTCATGAAGAACTCCTTGATGGCAACACGCTCGTCAAACTCGATGTTGGTAGCCACATAGGTGTTGCCGAAACCTCCAGAAGAGAGGTAACTATCTATTCTGTATATGCCCCGTAGAATGGTTCCTACCTTGAGCATGGACTGATTGTTAATGGGCTCTTGCATAAATCGCTTACTTTTTCTTGTTCATGATAAAATCGACGACACTTTTCATTTTCTGTAGAAGTGTCTTAGCCTTTTTCACTTCCTGTACAATGACAACATCATTTTCGTTAGCCTCAATGACTTTAGGAATGATATTGATGGCATTGCAGCGGGCCGTTGGCTCTTCGTTGACAAGTTGCTCGTCACCTTCTTCATGGATGACATCCTTGATGTGGATAATCCAAGCAGAATGATTGTCTTGATTATCTGATGTGGCTTTAATAAGAACACTTTGCTTTTCTGCATCCGTATCCTCTGAAGAGAATATGCCAACAAGTTCATCGTTGCTCATCTTCTCCAACATGCCATCGGAACACAGATAGAAGTAGTCGCCAGACTGAATGTCTGTGATGTGAATAATATCTGCCCTATGGCGATTCTCCAAACCTAGAGTCATTGCACGGGTGATAACATTCTTCTGAGCAAAGTTCTGCATCTCCTCATAAGAAATTTCACCTGCCTGAAAAAGATCAAAGACGAGAGAGTGGTCACGAGATTGATATAAAATACCTGCGTTCAGACCCCTCCTAACCTCCCCTAACTTAGGGGAGGAAATAGGGCGGATGTGGTAGATACGGCTATCGCCGATATGGGCGGCAGTTACACCTTTGTTATGTATATATAATAAGGTAAGGGTGGTGCCCATCTTTCGTGGACTGCCATCGTCATACTTGTCTAACTCGGTATAGGAATATTCAAGGGCTTCATGTAGTTGGTCATCGGTGAAAGAGTCATCTTTAATATTTTCCCCAAACCATTTAACTAAGGATTGGCACACTGTCTGGCTGGCAACTTCGCCTTTCTCATGGCCTCCCATGCCGTCACAGAGTACAAAGAGGCGATTATCCCACTGGGCTATGCTGTCTTCCTGATTGGGGCGCTGTCCAATCTCATGGATGGATAAGGGTGGATATAGTGAAATCTTCATACGCTACGAGAGTTTAAAGGTTACTGTAGTATGTCCCATCGTGATGCTGTTACCATCTGTCAGCCGTATGGAATCACCTGTCTCGATGGGCTGACCATCAATGGTAGTCAGGTTTTTGTTCTGATAGTTGCTAAGAACGGCTTTCTTGGTACCGTCGGGTAGCGTAGTGACGGTGATGCTGCAATGTTGGCGGCTCATATAACGGTCAGCAGTCTCGATTTGGACTGTTGCCTTTGAGGTGGTGCCTTGACGTCCAACTATATTCTGGCCTTCATTGAGTGGATAATCTTTCCCTCCAAATGAAAGTATTGCTTTGATAGTAGCCTTCTGAGTAGGTGTGTAAAGTCGGGTAGCCCCACTTAATCCGCCTCCTAACACAGTCTCTCCGTTAGCACCTGCGAGTTGGGTTGCACCGCTATCAGTTGTTGGACGCTTGGGAGGCGCATAATAGGTTGGGGCTTCTATCGGCTCCTTTTGAGTTGGTTCCTGTTGCGGTTGGAACTTGACTTGAAGAATGGTCTTGCAGGAAGGACAGGTGATTTGCTTCACCGTCTCATTCTGTGAGTTCTTTACGTCAAGCACAACCTTGCACTTTGGGCATATTATTCTTTTTGTTTGCATATTGTATCACCACTTTATGATTGTCATGTTGTTATCGAACTTACCCCACATAACGGGATGTTGCTTATTGCCAGATGCCTCCGTAACGCCATCGTGAACAAAGTCAAATATCTCACGGGCAGTAATCTGCCGGTCTCTGTTCTTATCGGCGCCACCTCGTAATCCTCGCTCTAGAAATATGGTAAACAGGCTGTTCTTGTATTGTGTCTCACGTGATACTTCACTCGTGCGAGAATATAAGAAAAGCATGATGTTCTGAGAGTTGTAACTATCGGACTGCTGCTTGCTGGTTCGCATTTTGCCTGAATAGCAGGCATCTGCAATAATTACCTTGCGGCTTGCTTTGCATCCTTTCAGCATCCTAAAAATGTGCTGATAGGTGAGCAGACCATCATGGCATACTAATGCTCCTGGGGTACCATGTCCACTAAAATAGAGAACGACGGCATCGTCATTTTGAGCATCCTCAAATAAGGTGTGCATCGTGCTCAGTAATGCCGACTGGGTTGCATCTTCATTGGTCAGGACTTTGACAGAGGCATCCTTTGTTGCCAGGAATACTTTGGCAATGGCCTTTGCGTCATTATCGCTGATACGAAGATCATTCTCCGTACCAGGATAGTCAGCAATCCCGACACTAACTATATATACCTTAGCCTGTAATGGGGTGATGCTGGCTAGAAACAAAAATATGACAAGCCAAATCTGCTTCATTATGCAAGAACATTCATGTCGTCGATGTTGGCATCATTCATGTAGTCAGGCATATCGGGAGCCACATCGGGATTCTCCATTGAGGCCAGTTGGTTTGGGTCTTGCTGCTCATTATTAAGTTCACCCAGAGTTGCCATGTGTCCCTCTCTATCCATAATGACATCTGCATCACTTGGACGGAGGTCGTTATCAACATCTATAATAGCCACATCTGCCTGACCATCTCCTGTGGTATCATACCCTACGACCAAATGACCCTCTGCATTAGCATAGCCAACAATATGAACATCTTCACCCATATCAAAGTTTTGGGCTATCTGCTGCTCTACCACATGTACATCACCCGTATCGCTAACCGTCTGGGCTTCTGCTTCCGCTGTAGGTTGCACTGACACGTCAGGATGGGCATCGGTAGGTGTAGGAACCTCATGGGCGCGGACTTCAGGATTCACCTGATGGGCAAAATCATTCTTTTGCTCTGGAGTCATGGCGTTCCACTCGTCTGCGGTATAAGTATTGTAGATGCCGCCATGCCAGATAAAGACACCTCCAGAACCTACCTCTGCGCGTGCTGCTGCAAATGCCTCGCCAAAAGATAGGTCATTGTGCATTTGAGCAACATGTAGGGAGGTATCTGTTTCTTGTTGTTCTTCGACAGCGGTTTCGCCAACAAGAGCATCAACGGCACTCTCATCATTCTTAGTTGATGCTACTGCCTGCCCCGCATACATTAATCCCGCACCCATTAAAATGCCAGAAACACCACCTAAGGTAACATGCTTCCATGCTTGTCCTTCATCTTTTCTCTCTGTCTGTCCGTTCGTTGTTGGACGATTCTCGATAATAGTTTCTTCGTTCATATTGCAATAGTTTTTGATTTGTTTGCAAAATTAGTTTGAATAGGCTCTTACACCAAATAATTGAGTGGTTCTTGTAGGAAATATATAGTTTCTAGTACGAAATTACTTTTTGTACTTGGTCTTACAGTAAGGACAGGCATCACTTTGAGTAAGTACTTCGTAGTCTTGAAAGCCCATGAAGTGGCCGCACTTTGGACAAGTGTAGTTCCGCTGAAGTTTCTTTTTCAGTTCCTCCTGCTCTTCAATACTGTTGTCATTAAAACGTCTGTAGAAGCCATAAAGCATAATCATTAGGGCAATGGCGGTAAAGAAATACGCTACCCCACGTATCTCTTCAGGTCCAACTCCTGCAATGAGTCCTCCAAGCATAGTAAATCCCATCGGAATACTGGCTAACAATCCTATGTTTTTTTGTTGTTTGCGGATACGAATGTTTTCCTGATTAAACTCATCCCAGACATGTCGTAAGGGACGAATATCTACAGTCTCTATCTTTGGTTCCTGCAATACTTCCCAAGAAAACAGATAGTGGGAGTTCCCAAGTTCTACTTTGTCAGATTCAGAAATAGTCTTGCTTTCAACAGCGATGCCGTTGACAAAGGTTACGTTTCGCTCGTTTAGATTCTTGATGAGCCATTTCCCACTTCCTGATGATTGTAATGAAATGTGGTTGCGGCTAACATCCATTGGAACACTTCCTACCGAGCCAAACAAGTTTTGCTTTCCATCCTTCACAACACTCAGTTGCCTGGTTTTCTGGTCTCTGCCTATTATGATTTCCATACCTTGCTTATATTTTGGTTTGTATGACAAGTTCCTTGGCGGCTTTCAAAGCCTCTTTTGATACAGGCATCTGGAAAAGAAAATGCTCACAATCAGAAAGCATCAGTACTTGCTTTTGTATATCGACTTGATAGATATAGTTCATATTTACGATGAACCGCTTGCCAATACGCATGAACTGTTTGGCATTCTCACCCAGTTGCGCTGCCAACGCTTCTTCTGTATGAGCCAGATTCATCGTAATACAAACCTTTTGTTTGTTGGCAGTAACTATATAAGTGTAGTTCCCGTCCCCCTCAAAATAGACAATCTTCTGAATATCCAATCGGATAAGTTTATCGCGAGAGTTGAAATAGACCCTTTGCTGCGTCATTGGTTCTCAAAAACTATGCAACTGGCTACCTTCGTTGCAGATTATCATATCAAATTAGACATACACACAAAAACGTGGAGCCAGTCCTGTGCCCGGTCCACATCCTGAAGGCTCTCGCATTGCCCTGATAGTCGAACCGAGCAACGCTGAAAGCCCCACGCCGATGTATATATCATAACCCACCACATAGATGAGTACAATAATTACACCTCAAGGGGCGTTCCCGTTGCTTTGGCTTTGACTATCAGTTTGAATTTGCGAGATTCTCAGGATGTCAAACCCAAAGCGTCCAGAAAACGCCTTTAGTATGTATGTGTCCCGCCTTATCTGATCACCCAAGGGCTTTCAGCATTCGGAAGAACAACGGCAAAGATAGAAATAATTTTGTAAAGTCGCAAAGAAATGACAGAAAAATTGAAAAAAGAATATAATCACAAGCCTTGTGAAAGGGAAGAATGCCCCTCACTGTCCCCCCGATGAGGGGGGATCCCCATTTTGTTGTATGAGATGAATCTTGGTTAGGGGTACAAAAAAACCGAAACCATGATAGATTTCGGTTTTTTCTATATCAACTTTCAATTCTTAGTTTTTGAAGAAGTCCTTAACAGCCTCGTTAGGAACCATCTGCTCATCGAAGATGTAAGCACCAGTCTTAGGGCTCTTTACCATCTTGATTACCTTTGTGTAAGCGCGACCATCCTTTGAGCCTTCATGGAGGGTAGCGACGGTTTTCTTTGCCATGCTTTAAATAGATTATTTAATCTCCTTGTGCACTGTCATGCGCTTCAGGATGGGGTTATACTTCTTCAATTCCATTCTCTCAGGAGTGTTCTTACGGTTTTTCGTCGTGATATAACGGCTTGTTCCAGGAAGTCCACTCTCTTTCATCTCGGTGCACTCCAGGATGACCTGTACGCGATTACCTTTTGCTTTCTTGCCTGCCATAATAATTAGTCTCCTATTACTTTAATGTCCTTCCAGTCTACATAACCTTTAGCAACGGCCTGCTTCAGGGCAGCGTCCAGACCTACCTTATTAATCATACGCAGACCAGCGGCGCTGATCTTCAACTGAATCCAGCAAGCCTCCTCCACATAGTAGAACTTCTTGCTGAACAGGTTTACATCAAAACTACGCTTTGTGCGATGCTTTGAGTGAGACACGTTGTTTCCAATCTGTGCCTTCTTTCCCGTAATTTGACAAATTTTAGACATTTCTATCTACTTTTACTTGTTCCTAAAATATAACTTACTCCAAACAGCGTGCAAAGGTACGAAAAAGTTTAGAGTTTAGCGTTTAAACTTTAGAGTTTTCTCCCTCTCTTAATATTTTTTAACTTCTTCTGCGTATCCTGTCTCTGCCTTAAGAAAGTCAAGAAACATTTGCATCGCTTTATTGGTGGCAATAGCGAGGTTGATGTCTCGTCCATGATCTTCCTCCACTTTCTGAGTGACTTGTTTCTCCGATGTACCACATGCAAGCCAGATAGTTCCTACTGGGATATCCTTTGTTCCTCCTGTCGGACCAGCAAATCCTGTTGCGGCAATAGCAAAGTCGGTATTCAGTGTCTTACAGGCACCCACAACCATTTGGCGAGCCACTTCCTCACAGACAGCAGTCTGTTTCTCAAGCACATGGGCATCAACCCCTAACAGCCGTTCCTTTATTTCGTCAACATAGCAGACAATACCGCCTTTGAAATACTTGGAGGCTCCAGGTATAGAAATCAGCGACTCTGCGATACGTCCGCCAGTACAACTCTCGGCTGTTCCCACAGTCTTTTCTATCTCCCAAAGCAGTTGACTTACTTCTCTGCTTATAATCTTACTTTCGAAATCTATCATGATAATTGTATTATTTGAATGTCACTTTCGAGAAGGCTGGTGCATCAATAGGACACCTCTCACCGTCAAGATATTTATAATAGCCTACGATACCTATCATTGCCGCATTGTCGGTAGTATAACTGAACTTCGGAATGTAGATGGTCCACCCAAAACGCCTGGCATGGTCGTGGAAGGCATTGCGCAGTCCGTTATTGGCACTCACACCACCTGCCACAGCAACATGCTTGATACCTGTCTGCTTGACAGCAAGACGCAGTTTCTTCATCAAGATATCCACAATGGTCCATTCCAACGAGGCAGCGATATCCTCTTTGTGGTGCTCGATGAAATCGGGGTCTTCCTCCACCCATTTCCGCATATTATAAAGGAAAGAGGTTTTGAGTCCCGAAAAACTATAGTCGAGTCCAGGGATATGCGGCTCCGCGAACTGGTATGCCTTGGGATTGCCTTGTCGTGCTAACTTATCGATAATCGGTCCACCAGGATAGCCTAATCCCATCACCTTCGAGCATTTGTCGATAGCCTCTCCTGCGGCATCGTCGATAGTCTGTCCCAACACCTCCATGTCGTTATAGGCATTCACCTTGACAATCTGGGAGTTGCCACCGCTGACCAACAGGCACAGGAAAGGTAATGGCGGTTGACTCGCATCGTCCTCCGACTCTTTGATGAAGTGCGCCATGACATGTCCCTGCAAGTGGTTGACATCAACAAGGGGAATACCCAAAGAACGAGCAAAGCCCTTGGCGAAACTGACTCCTACCAATAAGGAGCCCATCAGTCCCGGACCACGGGTAAAGGCTATTGCCGTCAGTTGCTCCTTCATAATCCCCGCCTTTTTAATCGCCTGATCTACCACAGGGACCACATTCTGCTGGTGGGCACGTGAGGCAAGTTCTGGCACCACACCACCATATGCCTCGTGGACCGCTTGCGAGGCAGTCACATTCGACAAGAGCACACCATCCTTCAGGACGGCAGCAGATGTGTCGTCACAACTCGACTCTATACCTAATATATATATATTCTTCGACATTCGATATTACGATATACGATATTGCGATATACGATCACGATATTGCGAATATTAATGGGTTAATATTTCCAGGCCATGCTCTGTCATGAGGAAAGTATGCTCCCACTGGGCACTGGGCTGCTCATCCTCTGAGATGACTTCCCACCCATAGGGGTCGTCCGCATCAATGAAAACTTTCCAAGTACCCATGTTAATCATCGGCTCGATGGTGAACACCATACCAGGTACCAGGAGCATGCCAGCCTCTTTCTGTGCGAAATGGCATACCTCTGGTTCCTCATGGAAGTGAAGTCCCACCCCATGACCGCAAAGGTCACGTACTACCCCATAGTGGTATCTCCTCGCATGTTTCTCTATCGCCTTGCCTATCTCGTTGACGAAGCCCCAGGGCTTAGCCGCCTCCATACCAATCTCCAGACATTCCTTGGTGACACGCACTAACTGTTCCTTCTCTGGGGTTGTCTTCCCGATGATGAACATACGGGAGGCATCAGCATAGTAGCCGTCAAGGATGGTCGTGAAGTCGACATTGATGATGTCACCCTCCTCTAAGATATCATCAGCCTTGGGAATACCGTGACATACCACTTCGTTGATACTCGTGCAGACACTCATAGGGAATCCCTCGTAGTTCAGACAGGCGGGAATGGCACCATGTGCCTCACAGTAGTCACGGCATATCTGGTCAATCTCCAATGTCGACATACCCGCATTAATCTCTTTCTCCACGGTGTCCAGCACACCAGTGTTCACCACACCAGCACGTCGGATACCCTCTATCTGTTCCGGGGTCTTAATCAAGTCACGGGTAGGAACCAAAGCACCTCTGTTCTCCAGGTACATGATATGCTTGTCAAACTCCGTAGGTTGTTCTCCTGGTTTACAATGCCATCTTCTTTTCATTGTTATTTTCTCTTTTGCGCTGCAAAATTACAAAAATGGCACGATATTTGCAAAATTAATGACAGGAATTAATTATTATAATATAATAAGGTATATGCAAAAAGGTAATATCGGGGTTACTACAGAGAACATCTTCCCCGTCATCAAAAAGTTCCTCTACTCAGATCATGAGATATTCCTCCGTGAGATGGTCAGCAATGCCGTTGACGCTACTCAGAAGTTGAAGACCCTGAAGGAACAGGGCGAGTTCAAGGGTGAGTTGGGCGACCTTGCCGTCCATATCAGTCTGGATACCGACAAAGGCACGATTACTATCAGCGACCGTGGTATCGGTATGACCGAGGAGGAGATCGACAAGTACATCAACCAGATCGCTTTCTCGGGTGTCAACGACTTCTTAGAGAAGTACAAGGACAATGCCAACAACATCATCGGACACTTCGGACTGGGTTTCTACTCGTCGTTCATGGTGTCTAAGAAAGTGGAGATTGTCACTAAGTCGTACAAGGACGACGCCAAGGCAGTGAAATGGAGTTGCGACGGCAGTCCTGCCTATGAGATTGACGAGGCAGAGAAGGAGGACCGCGGCTCCGATATCATCCTGTATATCGATGACGACTGCAAGGAGTTCTTGGAGAAGCAGAAGATTCAGGAACTGCTGAACAAATACTGTAAGTTCATGGCTGTTCCTGTCGCTTTCGGCAAGAAACAGGAGTGGTCGTCCGACGAGAAGAAGATGGTCGACACCGCCGAGGATAATATTATTAATAACGTGGAGCCGTTATGGACCAAGGCACCCTCTGGCTTAAAGGACGAGGACTACAAGAGTTTCTATCGTACCCTCTACCCCATGAGCGACGAGCCGATGTTCTGGATTCACCTGAATGTCGACTATCCTTTCAACCTGACGGGTATCCTCTATTTCCCACGTATCAAGTCGAATATCGACCTGCAGCGTAATAAGATTCAACTCTACTGCAACCAGGTGTTTGTGACCGACCAGGTGGAGGGCATCGTTCCAGAGTTCCTGACCCTTCTGCATGGTGTCATCGACTCACCAGACATTCCCCTGAACGTCAGCCGTTCCTATCTGCAGAGCGACCGTGACGTGAAGAAGATCTCCACCTATATCACCAAGAAGGTTGCCGACCGCTTGCAGAGCATCTTCAAGGAAGACCGCATACAGTATGAGGAGAAATGGGACGACCTGAAACTCTTCATCAATTACGGAATGCTCAGCGAGGAGAGTTTCTACGACCGTGCCAAGGATTTCGCCCTGATGAAGGACACAGACGGTAAATACTTCACGTTCGACGAGTACAAGACCCTTATCGAGAGTGCCCAGAAGGACAAGGACGACACCCTCGTCTATCTCTATGCCACTGATAAGGAGGAACAGTACAGTTATATCCAGGCGGCAAAGGACAAGGGCTACAGTGTGCTGTTGTTAGACGGACAACTTGACGTGCCTGCCATCCAGATGCTGGAGCAGAAATTCGAGAAGAGCCGCTTTACCCGTGTCGACTCCGATATCATCGAGCGACTGATTGTGAAGGACGACGCACCTAAGTCTACCCTGTCAGAGGACGAGTCTGCCAATTTGTCATCCGTATTCCGTTCACAGATGCCGAAGATTGAGAAGACAGAGTTCATGGTGGAGGTACAGTCGCTGGGTGAGCAGGCTCGTCCTGTGATGATTACCCAGAATGAGTATATGCGTCGTATGAAGGAGATGAGTCGTTTCCAGCCTGGCATGAACTTTTATGCTCAGATGCCCGACTCCCTGAACCTCGTGTTAAACAGCGACCACCCATTGGTTAAGCGTGTACTTGACGAATGTAAGTCGTCTACGGAAGAGGCATTAAAACCTGTAGAGGCAGAGTTAAAGGGACAGGAGGCTCGTCTTGCCGCTATCCGTCAGGCTCAGGAAAAGAAGAAAGCCGACGAACTGACACAGGAGGAGAAAGACGACAAGACCAATACCGAGAAGGCTGTACAGGAGCAGAAAGACAAGAAGCAACAGATTCTCGCCGACTATGCGAAGGGCAATTCTATCGTCCATCAACTCATCGACCTTGCCTTGCTGCAGAATGGTATGCTGAAAGGTGAGGCACTCGATAAGTTCTTGAAACGTAGTGTAGACCTTATTAAGTAAGGTCTGCACATACACAAAAAGGAAAGGAATCTCAACTGAGATTCCTTTCCTTTTTGTGACTCCCGCGGGATTGACTGCCTCCATCCCTGCCCTGCCACGGGCTGAGTCTCACGAAATAGAAAGACCAAAACTGAAAGTTTACTTTCGTCTTGGTCTTTCTATTTCGTGACTCCCGCGGGATTCAAACCCACAACCTTCTGATCCGTAGTCAGATGCTCTATTCAGTTGAGCTAGGGAGCCTCCCTTTTCGTTTTGCGGTTGCAAAGGTACGTACTTTTCACGGAACTACCAAACTTTTTTGGAACTTTTTTCGAAAATCTTTTATTGTAAGTCAATAGTGTCCTAAATAAAATTCAAAAAAAGTGAAGGAAGTTGTTTCCATTAAGGCAAATAATGCTTACCTTAGTGGTTGCTCAAAAAAAACACCTTCCTTCATGGCAAAGATAAC
>FLNX01002836.1_pt1 | contig 36572 bp, 28 predicted proteins | sample 1140341 | NCBI WGS metagenome assembly FLNX01 (sample SAMEA3878208, study PRJEB12797) | bioreactor metagenome | biome: Moose rumen | place: Sweden | collected 2011-10 | reverse complement strand
GCCTGCCCGACCTGGGCATCCCAAGGGCCGGCCACAGGGCCTTCCTTGCCGCTGGGGAGATCGTGGTGGTGGGCGGCCATACCGAGGGCTTTGTGCGTACCGCCACCGCCGAATATTTCAAGGACGGGGAGTGGCACACTCTGAAGACCATCTACCCGCACGACTTCGGCTTCTCGCTGAAGCTCGGCAACGGCGACGTCCTCATCGGCGGCGGATGCTCCGACGATTTCGGCATAGGGCGCACTTTCGGCGTGGAGCGCTACGACCCTTCGTGCCGGACGTGCTGACCGAATGGATGGCCGTGCAGGATTACCATGCCTCCGACCTCGAACAGTCAATAGCGACCGACCCTGCAACGGGACGCAGGCACTACCTGTTCCGCGGATTCAGGCAAGACGGCAGCCAGGCCATCCTCGGCTTTTCCGACGGAGTCTTCGAAAAGCTTGAAACCGAGTTTGACATTCCCATCGAAAGTCCCTGGGGCAGCATCACCTGGGCCGGTTCAATCCGTGTCGACGCGGCCCGCTCCAGTCCCCTGCAGTCCTGCGGGCCGGGAGCAGTCCGCTCCTGCCGAAACCGACAGGAACCGCGAGCTGTACCTTCAGCTTTGCGGGGTGATGGAAAGCGAGGAACTGTATGCGCGGCAGGGCCTTTCCCTGGCCGACGTGGCCTCGCGGATGCGGACCAACACCAAATACATATCGTCGTGCATCAACTCGGGAGCGGGCTGCAGTTTCGTGGAGTTCGTCAACGGCTACCGCATCCGCAAGGCGCAGGAACTGCTCCTCACGCATCCCGAAATGCGCATGAACGAGATTTCAGACGCCGTGGGATTCGCCAACGAGTCGTCGTTCTACCGCAATTTCAAAAGCGTCGAGGGCTGCACGCCCCAGCAGTGGCTGGAGAAGCGGCGCTGATTTCGAGCGTCGAGGCTGCAAGGCCGCTGCCGCTGCATGTCAGGGTGACGGGCCCCGGGGTGGTTCCGCTCTGGATGAGCACCTGGGCGAGCCCGTTGAAGGCTTTCACGCCGAACTCCCTGCAGTCGAGGGCGCCGGGGTTCTCGGCGCCGAGCCATGCCGGGTCGCCGTTACCCACTCCTATGATGCGCGCGTCCCCGCTGAGCGAAAGATCCAGGGCGTTGCAGGCGTCGGGAACGAAGCGCCCCTTGGCATCGGTCATGCTTATGGTCACCACGCACACGTCGCGGCCGTCGGCGGCGATGGTGCTGCGGTCGGCCGTGAGGGCCGCGGTGCAGGCTTCCCCGGTGGTTTCGATTTTCTCGGTGAGGATGCGCCTGCCGTTTTTGTAGCCCACGGCGCGGAGCGTTCCGGGCCGGTATGCCGCCGTCCATTTAAGATGGCCGTTTTCTGGCATGCTCCTGCGCCCGAGGCTCCTGCCGTTCACGAACAGCTCCACCTCGTCGCAGTTGCTGTAGGCCCACACGTCCACCTGCTCGCCTTCGTGCCCGGCGAGATTCCAGTGCGGAAAAACGTGCAGCACCGGCTCGCCGGTCCACCAGGCCTTGAGGTAGAAGGCCTCGTCCTTGGGGAAGCCGCAGTAGTCGAGGATGCCGAATTCGGAAACCGTCGCGGGGTAGGCGAGCGGATTGGGTTCGCCCCGGTAGTCGAAGCCGGTCCAGAAGAACATTCCCGAGGCCCAGGGGTGCTCCGCGTAGAACTTCCAGCCGCGCTCGATGACGTTCTCGCTCCGTCCGTCCGCCGCCGAGAGGTTCAGCGCCTTCATGTGTCCGGGGTCTTCGGTGCTGTTGAAATACACTCCGCGGGTGCCGCAGCCGGTGGTCTCCTCGGTGCCGGTAACCTTCCAGTCGGGATGCTGCCTGCGGCGCTCCTCCACGTCGTTCTGCACTATGTAGTTGTAGCCCACGACGTCGAGCCCCTTTATGAGCTCGCTCCCGCCGGCATTGGCCATGGTGGAGTGGCGCGTGGGGTCGAGCAGGCGGGTATGCTCCCGCATAGTCGCGGCCACCCTGCGGCCGGTCTCGCTGTTCTCCAGCCCCCATTCCTCGTTGCCGTCGCTCCAGAGGATGATGCAGGGGTGGTTGCGGTCGCGCTTTATCATGCGCTCCAGCAGCCGCAGATGCTCTTCGTTCACCCCCGCGAGGCGGTTCTCGTCGATGACCAGGATGCCCTCGCGGTCGCAGATGTCGAGAAGCGCGGGAGTCATTGGGTTGTGCGACGCGCGGTAGGCGTTGCAGCCCAGATCCTTGAGCTGCCGGATGCGCCACGCCTGCAGGGCGTCCGGAATGGCGGCGCCCACTCCCGCGTGGTCCTGATGGCAGTTCACCCCCTTGATTTTCAGCGCCTTGCCGTTGAGGAAGAAGCCCCCGTCGGCCGTGAATTCCACATCCCTTATGCCTATGGTGGTCTCGTAGCAGTCGGTGACCTCGCCTTCCGCCGACACGGTGGTGGTCACTTTGTACAGATACGGGTCTGCGGTGTCCCAGAGCCGGGGCGCGGAGAGTTTCATGCACAGGCGGCTCAACCCCGTCTGCATGGGCTGCAGGCTGAGGGTTTCAGCGCCCGAAACTGCCACCTCCCGGCCTTCGGCGTCGGTCAGCACATGGCTCACCATGCAGTCAGCGGCGCGCAGCGATCTGTTCTGCACCTCGGTCTCCACGTGTATGAGAGCTTCCTCGTAGGGCGCGCTCAGCTCGGCATGGACGAAGGTGCCGAAGGGGGCCACATGCTGCGCTCCGGTCTTTTCGAGCCACACGTCGCGGTAGATGCCGCCGCCCTCGTAGAACCAGCCCTCCTCGAGGGTGGCGTCGGCCCTCACGCAGATGAGATTCACGCCGCCGTAGTTCACATAGTCGGTGATGTCGTACACCTGGCTGGCGTATCCGCTCGGCTCGGTGCCCATGTAGAAGCCGTTGAACCACACCTGGGCGTTCCGGAAGATGCCGTCGAAGCGGAGCTGCAGATGCTTTCCGAGCTCTTCGGCTCCGATGGCAAGCTCCCTGCGGTACCAGCCCACGCTGGTTTCGGGATACTTCCAGCCAACGGTCTTGTAGCCGTGCGAATGGCTGGCCGCGGAGTCGTAGCCCAGCGCCGCCACGAAATCGTGGGGAATGCGCACTTCCTGCCAGGAGCTGTCGTCGAACTTCAGGCTGTAGGGGCCTTCGTTGTGGAGGGAGTTGGCCTTGGTGAGGTAATTGAAATACTCGGTGCCGCAGCCGAAGTCGCCTGCCGGATCGGAGGCGTTTCCGAAAGCGAAGCGCCAGCCTTCGCTGAGCCGTTCGACGCTGCGCTCCTGCGCCCTCAGCCCCGTCGCCGCCAGGAGAAGCGCCGCCGCAAAAACTATTGGATATCTGTATGTTTTCATGAATTGCAAATATAAACATTTCGCTATATTTGTGATGGTAAATTATTCTCATTCATGAAAGAACTACGCTGCCCCAATTGTGGAAAGACCTTCACCGTGGACGAGGCCGACTACGCCTCCCTCCTCGGGCAGGTGAAGAACGCCGAATTCGATGCCGAACTCTCGAGGCGCATCAGCCTCCTTCACGAAAAGGAGGAAGCCGAGCGAAGGATGCGCGAAATGAAATCCGCCCAGGATTTCGACCGCCGTCTTGCCGAAAAGGACCGGGAGCTCGAAAAGATGCGCGCCGAGGCGAAGGGCCATGACGACAAGGTGAAGATTGCCGTCCTCGAGGAGAAAAGCCGCGCCGAGGCTGCCCTGAAAGAAAAGGACACCCGCATCTCCGAGCTGAGCGGCCTCATCGAGTCGGGCAAGAGCCAGGCCGCGCTGCGCGAGCAGGGTATCAGGGAGAAGTACGAGCTTGAACTCCGCCGCCAGAAAGACCTGGTGGACTACTACAAAGACCTCAAGGCCAGGATGTCCACCAAGATGATAGGCGAAAGCCTCGAAGTGCACTGCCACGACGAGTTCGAGAAGGTGCGCTCCCTCTTCGGCCCCGAGGTGTACTTCGAGAAAGACAACGACGTGTCGGGCGGCACCAAGGGCGACTTCATCTTCCGCGACAGCGCCGACGGCGTCGAGTATATTTCGATCATGTTCGAAATGAAGAACGAGGCCGACGAAACCGCCACCAAGCACCGCAACGAAGACTTCTTCGCAAAACTCGACTCCGACCGCACCAAGAAGGGCTGTGAGTTCGCCGTGCTGGTGTCGCTCCTCGAGCCCGATTCGGAGCTCTACAACCAGGGCATCGTGGACGTGAGCCACCGCTACCCCCGGATGTACGTCATCCGCCCGCAGTTCTTCATCCCCCTGATTACCCTCCTCTGCCAGACCAGCCGCAAGAGCCTCGAATACAAGAAGGAACTCGCGGTCGCCCGCAACCAGTCGCTCGACATCACCAATTTCGAAAAGAAGCTCGACGACTTCAAGATCGGCTTCAGCCGCAACTTCGAGACCGCCGCCAAGCAGTTCGAAACCGCCATCGACGAGATCGACAAGTCGATAGCGCACCTTCAGAAAATAAAGGAATCGCTGATGAGTTCCGGCAGGAACCTGCGCCTCGCCAATGACAAGGCCTCCGACCTCACCATCCGCAAGCTCACCTGGGGCAACCCCACGATGAAAGAGAAATTCGAGAAGGACTGACGCCTATTTTTTCTTCTCCACGGCGTTCGTCAGCCGTATCATGAGCGTACCGAAGATGCCGGCGCAAAGCGAGCCGAGCAGTACCGCGATCTTGCCCATGTCGCGCAGCGCCGCCGTCACTTCGGGCAGCTGGTCGCTGAACGAGAGGGTGTCCACGAAGATGGACATCGTGAATCCGATTCCGCCCAGGCAGGCCACCGAGAACAGCATCAGCCAGCTGGCCTTCGACGGCATGTCGCCTATCTTGAGCTTGATGGCCAGCCAGCTCGCCGCCGTGATGCCTATGGGCTTGCCCAGCAGCAGGCCGAGGAAAACGCCGAGGCTCACGCTCCCCAGCTCCGGGGAAAAGCGGAATATGTTGAAATAGGACGGGTCGCTGATGGTCACGCCCGCGTTCGCCAGCGCGAAGAGCGGCATGATGAGGAAGTTCACCCACGGCGACAGCACATGCTCCACCCTGTCCGCCATGCCTATGCAGTTGCGGGAGATGTGGCTCAGGCGCCTGAGGCAGTGCCTCTGCGGGCCGTTGGGGAAGTCGTCCGGCCCTTCGAGGGCGTCCCATTCCGAGAGGCGCCGGCGGTACTGCTCGCGCTTGCGGTAGTAGTAGGCGCGGTTGAAGCGGGGTTTCACCGGGATGAGGAAGGCCATCACCACACCCGACATGGTGGAGTGGATGCCGGCGTAGTAGAAGAGCACCCACACTACGATTGCGGCCATGATGTACCAGAAGTCGCGCTTCTCTCCCAGCCTGTTCATGAGCACCACAAGCAGGATGACGACAATTGCCGCTCCGAGCAGCGCGAAGTTGATTTTGCCCCCGTAGAAAATGGCCACCACCAGGATGGCTATGAGGTCGTCCGCCACCGCGAGGGTGGTGAGGAAGATTTTCAGCGACATCGGCACCCGGTCGCCCAGCATGGTGAGGATGCCTATCGAGAAGGCGATGTCGGTGGCGGTGGGGATGCCCCAGCCCGAAGCCGCCGCGGTGCCGTGGTTGATGAGCGTGAAGATGATCGCAGGCACGCATACGCCCCCGACCGCCGCAACTACGGGCAGGATGGCCTTCTTGGGGGAGCTGAGCTCGCCGTGGTCCATCTCCCTGCGTATCTCCAGGCCTACCACGAAGAAGAAAATCACCATCAGCACGTCGTTGATGAACTTCTCCACCGTCATGCCCCTGGGGAAGTTGATGCTGTCGCCTCCGGGAGTGAGGAAGTTCAGCGAGAGGCCGGTGTTCAGGAAGTTGTGATATGCTTCGCGGGTGAAGGGCAGATTTGCCAGGAGCATTGCGACCACCACGCAGCCCAGGAGGATGAGGCCCTGGGCCCACGGCTGTTTGGAGAAGCGGTTCCGGCGCTTGTCGAAGTTTCTGATGCCCTTGGTCCAGGTGTAAATAGGGAACAGTTTCATAGCGCCGCGAAGTTAGGCATTTTTCAACGGAGAATTATACCTATATGAACATAAAAATGTATAAATTTGCAAAAATAGCGTGTCATTATGAAAAAGTCCCGTCTGTTTGTAATCATCTCTTCGCTCGGAATAGCGTTGCTCCTCACCGCCGCCGTGGTCTCCTCCTGCAGTGAAGATTTCCTGAACGACCTGCTCAACAAGGTGGAAGGTTTCTCCATGAAGTCCAGGATCGTCGGCATCTGGCGCCTGACAAGCACCGACGCCGGCGGCACCGTCTCCACTCCCGCCACGACCGGCATCGAAACCTTGTACACCTTCGACTCCGACGGCAGCGGCAGCGTGAAGACCTACAGCTACGGCTCCCTCGGCTCGGACGCCACCATCAAGTCCTTCTCCTGGGATGTCGACAGCAACGACTACATCTATATCGACAATGTCAAGAGCTACTCCATCAAATCCGTCGCTTCCGACAAGAGCAAGATGGTCCTCACCAAGCTCGAGAAGGATTTTGCGGGGCAGCTCAGCGACATCACCTACACCTTCGAGTCCTCTGGCGAGATTGCCGGCGGCATCTGGTAGTCTCTCCGAAAAGCCTTTAATCTTCTCCGCCTATGAAAAAGTTCCTGTTCTTGCTGATTCTCTTATTTGCGGCCCCCGCCCTTGCTTTCGCGCAGGTGGGGATGAATTCCGTCGTCCCTAGCGTCGATCCCGCCGCCGATTCGGCCTATTTCATGGCCATGCGGCACAGGATGGACAGCGTGAGGCGCGTACTCAACCGTCCCACTGTGGCGCTCGTCCTCAGCGGAGGCGGCGCGAAGGGTGCCGCCCATGTGGGGGTCATCAAGCGTCTCGAGGAGCTCGACATCCCCATCGACATGGTTCTGGGTACCAGTATCGGCGGCCTTGTTGGCGGAGTCTACGCCCTTGGCTACAAGGCCGACTTCCTCGACACCCTCTTCACCACGGCCGACTGGAACATGCTTCTCAAGGACAGGGTTCCGGAGCAGTACATCCCGTATCAGACCAAGATGCGGCGCGCACGTTTTCTTATCACCATTCCGTTCTCGCTGGGCGCCGCCGGCAGGGAGGAGCGCCGTCAACGGCAGGAAGAGATGGAAGATGCGATGCTGCAGGTGTCCGACGCTTCCGTGTCCAGCACCTTCATGCAGAGTCTGCCTTCGGGCTTCACCAGCGGCATCAATGTCGAGAATCTCATTTCCAGCCTGAGTGTCGGCTACCGCGATTCCATGTCGTTCATGGACCTGCCCATTCCCTTCCTCTGCGTGTCGGCCGACATCGTTAGCGGCAAGGCCAAGAACTGGACGAGCGGCGACATCACCACCGCCATGCGCTCCACCATGAGCATTCCCGGGCTCTTCCTTCCGGTGCGCACCAAAGACATGGTGCTGGTGGACGGCGGCATACGCAACAATTACCCGGTCGACCTCGCGCGCAACATGGGCGCCGACATTGTGATAGGCGTCACGCTCACCGAGGGCGCAGCCGACTACTCGCACGTGAACAATCTGGGCGACATGTTCGGCAGTCTCATCGACATGCTGAGCCGGCAGGCATACGACGCCAACATCGACGACTCCGACATCCACATCACTCCCGACATCCACGGTTACGGCATGCTCTCTTTCAACAAGGAAGCCGTGTCCACCCTTCTGCAGAGGGGCTACGAGTCGGCGCTCGCGCAGGACGTCGCGCTCCAGCGCATCGCCCGGATGACGAGGGGCAGGCGCATCATCTGCAAGAATCCTCCGGCAACCTACATCGGTGAGGTGCCGATGATGGTCAAGGACATCATCCTTCCGGGCATGAACCGGCGCGACTCGCTGTATCTCACCTACAAGGGGCACCTCGAGAAAAACGTTCCCTATCTGGCGTCTGACATCGACGAAGCCATGTACCGGCTGTACGGCATGGGGTCTTTCCGCAAGATTACCTACAGGGCGCTGCACGACGGTCCCGACGGGTACAAGCTCGAAATCAATTGCGAGCCCGGTCCGCGCCATGGCATGAGCCTGGGCGTGAGGGCCGACAACGAAGAGCTCGTGGCCGCGGCCGTCGGCATCGGTTTCAATCTCTACGGCCTGCGCGGCAACCGGTTTGAACTTGAGGGCCGCATGGGGCAGAACATGGGCGCAATGGCGCGCTATTCGCTCATTCTTCCCTATCTTCCAAGCATCAGCGCCGAGGTCAGGGCGGAGGGGAAGAACATACATCTGCTCGACGACTCCGGTGGCTATATCGCCAATTCCTCGGCTTCGACGAGGCATAACGACATCAATGTGTTCCTGGCTTCGCACCGCATGCGCAACATGAATCTCATGGCGGGCGCGCGCTACGACTACTATCACCTGCGTTCCATCATGTCCGAGAGTGAATTCGGCGGGACGTCCCAGGACATCATCGGCGGAATGAAGTCAAAATGGATTACGGCCTACGCCGACATGCGCTTCTATTCCATGGACGACTTGTATTTCCCCACTCACGGGCACGAAGGCGGATGGCGCTACGAAGAGACTGTCGGCGATGCTGACAGCGGCACCAATGCCCACATAATCAGCGCCAACTGGCGTCAGACCCTGCCGGCGGCGTCGTGGCTCACCTTCATTCCGAGTGTCGACACCCGGATGGTCTTCATGAACCGCAACAAGGAATCCGAGGAGATTCTTCCCGACTATTTCCTGGGCAACATCGTCGGAGGCGACGTGCGCGGGCGCTATCTCGAGCAGCAGATTCCGTTCTGCGGCTGGAGCGGCGCAACCATGATGAGGCCCATCGTGGCCACCGCCAACCTCGAGATGCGCGCGAGGATCGTTTCCAACCTGTATGCCTCCATCATCGGCGGCGCCCTCATGAGCACCCATTCCTTCAAGAATATCTTCGAAGAAGACTCCACTGAGTACTTCTTCGGCTCCGCTCTGCAACTCGCCTACAAAACTCCTATCGGCCCCATCAAGGCCCGTATCCAGTACTCCAACTTCACTAAGTTTAGCTTCTACGCCGGGTTTGGTTATAGTTTTTAATGCCTTAGGGGGAACGCCCCCCAATAATTGGAAACCCAGGGGGCCACGAAAAAAGTCGCCGTACACGGAAGAAGGAAGCGTAGCGCCGCAGGGGGTTTGGGGGGAACGCCCCCCAATTATCGGAAACCCAGGGGGCCACGAAAAAAGTCGCCGTACACGGAAGAAGGAAGCGTAGCGCCGCAGGGGGTTTGGGGGGAACGCCCCCCAATTATCGGAAACCCAGGGGGCCACGAAAAAAGTCGCCGTACACGGAAGAAGGAAGCGTAGCGCCGCAGGGGGTTTGGGGGGAACGCCCCCCAATAATTGGAAACCCAGGGGGCCGCGAAAAAAGTCGCCGGAAAGGCGACTTTTTTCGTGGTCCCAGCAGGGCATGATCCTGCGACCCCCTGATTATGAGTCAGATGCTCTAACCAACTGAGCTATGGGACCGGTGACCCGGTTTCAACCCCGGGCCGGGCTGTTCTGATGCTGCGTCAGACTTTTATTTCGACATCCACGCCGGAGGGAAGCTCGAGCTTCATGAGGGCGTCAACGGTCTTGGCGTTGCTGTCCTCGATGTCGAGAAGCCTGCGGTAGGAATCAAGCTCGAACTGCTCGCGCGACTTCTTGTTGACGAAGGTGGAGCGGTTGACCGTGAAGATCTTCTTGTTGGTGGGCAGCGGAATGGGGCCGATGACCTTGGCTCCGGTGCTCTTTACGGTCTCGACGATCTTCGATGCTGACTTGTCTACCAGCATGTGGTCGAAAGACTTGAGTTTAATTCTGATTTTTTGACTCATATTGCTTGCAAAGATATAAATTATTCTTCATCTTCGGGCACTCTGTAGCCGCTTTTCTCCACAATCTCGCGGGCCATGGCGGCGGGCACTTCGGCGTAGTGGTCGAAGGTCATGGTGCTGGTTGCACGGCCGGAGGAGAGGGTGCGCAGGACGGTCACGTAACCGAACTGCTCGGCAAGCGGAACGTATGCCTTGATAATTCTTGCGCCGTTGGTGGTGGAATCCATTGCCACAATCTGTCCGCGGCGGCGGTTGAGGTCGCCTACGATGTCGCCCATGTAGTCTTCGGGGGTGACGACCTCCAGGCTCATGATGGGCTCGAGAAGCACCGGGTGGCACTTCGGACAGGCGTGGCGGAAAGCCATGCGGGCTGCAAGTTCAAATGAGAGCTGGTCGGAATCGACGGGGTGGTACGAGCCGTCCAGCAGGGTAACCTTGAGGCTCTGCATTTCGTAACCGGCGAGCACGCCGTTTACCATTGCGCTCTCAAAGCCCTTCTGGACCGAGGGAAAGAATTCCTTGGGCACGTTGCCGCCTTTGACCTGGCTTTCGAACTGAAGGCCTTGCGTGCCTTCGTCGGCCGGGCCGATTTCGACGGTGATATCGGCGAACTTTCCGCGCCCGCCCGTCTGCTTCTTGAAGAGCTCGCGGTACTGGACGACGGAAGTGATGGCTTCTTTGTAGTTTACCTGAGGTGCGCCTTCGTTGATTTCCACCCCGAACTCGCGGCGTAGACGGTCGACGATGATGTCGAGATGGAGCTCGCCCATGCCGCTGATGATGGTCTGACCGGTTTCGGTGTCGGCCTTGACGGTGAACGTCGGGTCTTCTTCGGCAAGTTTCCCGAGCGCGACCCCGAGCTTGTCGAGGTCGAGCTGGGTCTTGGGTTCGATGGCGATGCCGATTACCGGGTCGGGGAACTCCATCTTCTCGAGGACGAAGTGGTGGCTTTCGTCACATATCGTGTCCCCGGTGCGGAGATCCTTGAAACCGACAGCCGCGCAGATGTCCCCGGCCTCCACGAAGTCGATGGGATTCTGGTGGTTGGAGTGCATCTGGTAGAGGCGGGCGACGCGCTCTTTCCTGCCGGTGCGTGAATTTACCACGTATGAACCGGAGGCGAGCGTGCCGGAATAGGCCCTCACGTAAGCCAGACGTCCTACATAGGGATCGGTCGCGATTTTGAAGACGAGGCCGCAGAACGGGGCGCCGGCGTCGGGGGAGAGGTCCTCCTCCTTGCCGTTGTGCGTGTTCGTGGCCCTGATGGTTCCTATGTCGATGGGGCTGGGCAGATACCTCACGATCGCGTCGAGCAGGAACTGCACGCCCTTGTTCTTGTAGGAGGAGCCGCAGGTGGCCGGGACGATCTTCATGGCGATCGTCCCTTTGCGCAGGGCTGCGACGATTTCGTCTTCGGTGACTGATTCGGGATCGGTGAAGTACTTCTCCATCACGACGTCGTCGCACTCGGCGGCGGCCTCGAGAAGCTTGTCGCGCCACAGTGCGACCTCTTCCTTCATGTCTTCGGGCACCTCTTTTATGTCGTAGTTGACGAGATTGTCGTCTTCACGATAAAAGACTGCCTTCCGGGAGATGAGGTCGACTATGCCCTGGAAGTCCTCCTCCGCCCCTATTGGCAGGGCGACGGGGACCGCAGTGGCGCCAAGCTTGTTTTTGATGTCTTCGACGCAGCCGAGAAAGTCCGCTCCGACACGGTCCATCTTGTTCACGTAGGCGAGCTTCGGCACGCGGTACTTGTCGGCCTGACGCCAGACAGTCTCGCTCTGCGGCTGCACTTTGCCTACGGCATCGAACGTTGCGACGGTGCCGTCGAGCACTCTCAGCGACCTTTCCACCTCGACTGTGAAGTCTACGTGGCCCGGAGTGTCTATCAGGTTGATATGGAACTCCTGGCCGGCGTAGTGCCAGAAGCAGGTGGTGGCGGCGGAAGTGATGGTGATTCCGCGCTCCTGCTCCTGAACCATCCAGTCCATCGTGGCCTGGCCGTCATGAACCTCCCCGATCTTGTGCGTCTTGCCAGTGTAGTACAGGATACGCTCGGACGTGGTGGTCTTGCCGGCATCGATGTGGGCCATGATACCGATGTTGCGGGTGAAATTTAAATCCCTTTTGGACATCTACACTATTGAGTTACAACTAGAAGCGGAAGTGGGCGAATGCCTTGTTGGCCTCGGCCATGCGGTGCATGTCCTCTTTGCGCTTGAAGGCGCCACCTTCGTTGTTGTACGCAGCCATGATTTCGGCTGCGAGTTTTTCTGCCATGGAGCGGCCGGAGCGTTTACGGGCGAAGGAGATCATGTTCTTCATTGACAGGGAGACCTTCCTTTCCGGACGCAACTCCGTAGGCACCTGGAAGTTTGCACCACCGATACGGCGCGACTTGACCTCGATCTGGGGAGTCACGTTCTCGAGTGCTTTCTTCCAAATATCTATGGGAGCCTGATCGGAATCTTTCATCTTCTCGCCTACCATGTCAATGGCGTCGTAAAAAATAGAATACGCGATACTCTTCTTCCCCTGTAACATCAGGTTGTTCACGAAACGGGTGACCTCGATATCGTGATACTTGGGATCAGGAAGTAGAATCCTCTTCTTAGGCTTTGCTTTTCTCATGATTTGGAAAATTGATTAAGATAATGCCTTCGTTACTTCTTTGGACGTTTTGCGCCGTAGAGCGAACGGGACTGGGTCCTGCCCTCCACGCCTGCCGTATCCAATGCGCCACGAAGGATGTGATAGCGTACACCGGGAAGGTCTTTCACACGGCCGCCGCGGACCAGCACGATGCTGTGTTCCTGGAGGTTGTGGCCCTCGCCCGGGATGTAGGCATTGACCTCTTTGGCGTTGGTGAGACGTACGCGGGCAACCTTACGCATTGCTGAGTTAGGCTTCTTGGGGGTGGTTGTGTACACCCTGATGCATACGCCGCGCTTCTGAGGACAAGCATCCAGTGCGCGAGACTTGCTCTTGTAAGCGATGGTTTCGCGCCCTTTGCGGACTAATTGCTGAATGGTTGGCATAAATTGTTGTTTATATTTTTATATACCCCAAAAATTTGGGGGTGCAAATATACGCAAAAAAACTAAAAGTCAAAGCCCGCGAACTCAATATCTTTGGAGGCCTGCTCGCGCAGGGCGGGATTTGCGGCAAATGCGGCGTCGAGATACTTCTTTACGTCGGCAGCCTTGCGCAGGCGGGCGGAGGCCACGGCGCGCAGGTAGTTGCTCTCCGCGCTTTCGCTGTTTCCGAGGGCCTGGATGGCCTGGGAGAACTTTCCGGTGAGGATGTCGGCGACGGCTTCGTTGGTGCCGCCCACACCCTTGAGGAGTTCGGCGGCCTTGGCGTAGTCGCCCTTGCGCAGGGCGATGGCGCCGAGGTTCCTGACGGCGCTCCCGTTGCCCGACTGCTCAAAGAGTTTTGCGGCCTCGTCGAACTCGCCCCTGCGCATCTTGACCACGCCGCGGGCGTTCAGGAGGTCGGGGTCGTTCTGGTTCTCGAGACGGTCGAAGTACACCTCCGCGGCGGCAGGAGACTCCTTGTCGAGGAGCACCGCGCCCATGTTGTAGAGGCCGCGCTGCGAACCCATCCTGTCGGCTGCCGCCCTGTAGAGGGTCTGCCTCTCGTCGAGGTCTTCGGTTATCGCAGCAAGGTGGAGAATCGCCTCTTCGTCAAGCAGATACAGCTTCTTGCGGTCGAGCAGACGCTTGAGGTCGGCCTCGGAATAGTTCTGGTATTCCATCTCGGTGATGAAGCGCGAACGCCTGAGCTCCGGGAACACCTGCTCCTTGATTTCGGTGTACACCTGCGAGAGGTTCTTGATTTCGCTCTCGCGCACGGCGGGGTCGGAATACATGCTGAGCACCCTCAGGATGAGGTCCTTGTCTTCGAGGTTGGACTTGGAGATGGCCTCCTTGAAGCCTTCCCAGTCCTGGCCCACGCTCTGCACCTCGGTGCTGCCGGCCTCGGCGCCCTTGCCTATGGTCTTCCATGCCTGCATGGCGGCGTCGGAGCGCTTGTCGGAGAGCTTGCTGTTGTATTCCTGGCCGCCTTCGGGGGAGGCATAGGAGATGATCTTGGTGCCCTTGACCGTGATGCGCTCGCTTTCCTTGCCTTCCTGCAGGGCGTTCTCGAGCTCCTGGATGCTCTGGTTGCGCAGCTCCCCGGTCTTTACGCTGGAGGAGTTCACGTCGTAGTGGATCTGCCCCTCGGTGAACTGGGAGATGACTTCCTGGTAGTTGTCGGGCTTGTAGTCGAAGGCGCCGCCGAAGTCGGCAAGGGCCACGGTGTTGATGCAGCCGTCGGCGACCTTGATAACGGGAATGCTGACTTCCTTGCCGCCGATGAAGGCCTTGGTGCGGAGTTCCAGATGGCTCTTTTCCATTCCGGGAACGAAGGGATAGTCCACCTTTTCGCGGACGGTGCCTCCGGTGGAGGGAACCACCTTGTTGTTGAGCTTCACGCCTTCGCCCTGGTAGGTGAAGGGCATGCCGGCCATTTCACCGCCTTCATACACGAGCACGGGAGACACCACCACCATGGCGTCCTTGCTGAAGTAGCCGGCGGGGTAGTTGACGGTGAGATTGGCCTTGATGTTGCCATCGACGGCCTCGAGCACAGAGGGTTCGCACTCCACGGTGACTTTGTTGATAGCTTCTGCCAGCTGATCGGCAGCGCTTTTGCCGCAGGCTGTGAGGGCCAGGACGGCCGCTGCGACTGCAAAAAATCTTTTCATATCTGTTTAAAAATAAATGTCTGCACTTTACCTTTTACTGCAAGAATGCAAAGATACAAGTTTTTTGATTAACTTTGCATGATATGGATTCCCAGGATTTGCAAAGACTCAAAAACAAATACGACATCATCGGAAATGACGCCGCGCTCAACCGCGCGCTCGAGATGGCTGTGGCCGTTGCGCCCACCGACCTCACCGTGCTCATCAGCGGCGAAAGCGGCGCGGGCAAGGAGGCCATCCCCCAGATAATCCACCAGCACTCCCGGCGCAAGACGGGCAAGTACCTGGCGGTCAACTGCGGAGCCATCCCCGAAGGCACCATCAACGCGGAGCTCTTCGGCCACGAGAAGGGCGCCTTCACCGGCGCTGTGGCCGAAAGGAAAGGCTATTTCGAAGAGGCCGACGGCGGCACCCTCTTCCTCGACGAGATAGGCGAGCTGCCCAAGGAGACGCAGGCCATGCTGCTGCGCGTGCTCCAGAGCGGCGAGTTCATGAAGGTGGGCTCCTCCAAGGTGCAGAAGACCGACGTGCGGGTGATCGCCGCCACCAACATCAACCTGCGCACCGCCATGGAGAGGGGAAACTTCCGCGAAGACCTCTACTACCGCCTCAACGCCGTGCAGGTGGCGATGCCTTCGCTGCGCGAGCGCAAAGACGACATCTACCTGCTGTTCAGGAAGTTCTCTTCCGACTTTTCGGAGAAGTACGGCCTCCGCAAGATATCTCTCCGGGTGGAGGCCATCTCGCTGCTCAAGAGTTACCGCTGGCCCGGGAACATCCGCCAGCTCAAGAACGTGTCCGAGAGCATCACGGCCCTCCTCTCGTCGTCCGCCTCGCCGGGTTCCGAGCGCATCGAGCTGGGGGCCGCCGACATCGCCCCCTTCATCCCCGACGAGCGCGACAGCCTGCTGCCCATGTCGGTGCCCGCCCCCTCCGGCGGAAGCGCCTTCAGCGCCGACGAAAAGCGGGCCTTCGTGCAGGCGATGGTAGACCTTAAGCAGGAGATAGAGAGCCTCAAGGACCGTGTCCTCGCCCTCGAATCCCAGCCCAGGGCCCTGCCCTCGCCCACGGTTCACCACACCCCGGCCCCCATTCCCGACGACGATGTGGAGTGGCAGGAGCCCGAACCCTCCGGGAGCGTGAGCATCAGGCAGGCCAACGACGCCCTCATCGAAAAGGCGCTCGAAAGGCACGGCGGGAACATCCGCGAGGCCGCGGCCGAGCTCGGGGTGTCGGAACGCACCATCTACCGTAAACTTGCAAAGAAGAAGGAGAAAGCGGAACAATGAAGAAACTGATTCTCGCCGCCCTCGCGGCACTGTCCCTCAGCGGATGCGGAATATACTCGTTTTCAGGCACTTCCATCCAGCCTGACGTACACTCCGTAACCATCGAGACCTTCGAGTACAGGGCCATGAAGGTGAACCCCACCCTCTCCAACAACCTGTCCGAGGCCATGCGCACCCGTTTCCGCCAGATGACCCGGCTCGAGCAGGTCGACATGGACGGCGACCTTGAAATCACCGGCGCCATCACCGGCTACGACGTGCAGGCCACCGCAGTCACGGCCGACGAAGTCGCGGCGCAGAACCGCCTCACCGTCACGGTGTCGGTGACCTTCACCAACCGCAAGCACAACGAAGACAACTTCGAGAATAAGAATTTTTCGGCCTACGCCGACTACGATTCCAACAATTCCCTCGACGCGGTTGAAATGTCGCTCTGCGAGGAAATCATCGACAAACTCATAGAAGATATTTTCAACGCCACGGTAGCCCAATGGTAGACGACGTCATCAATCTTCGGGAGCTCAATCTGGAGGAGCTCAACGGGGTAGTCAATCTCTATCCCTGGTTCGGCGGGGCACGCAGGGAGCTGTGCCGCCGCATGAGCGCGCTGGGCGAGGGTGCCTGGAGCGACGAAAGATACGCCGACGCCGCCCTCTACGTGGGTTCGCGGCGCATCGTGGCGGAGCTGGCCCACACCGGCCACGCCACCGATTTCTCCGACAAGGACGTGACGGACCTGCTCCGCACCTACATCGACGATTCGTCGGGCGAGGCCCCCGAGCAGGAAAGGCGGGTGATCGTGGTGGGCGGCGACTACTTCTCGAAGGCCCAGTACGAGCGCGTGCAGAAGGATTCCGACAAGGTTTTCTCGTCCTTCGCCCAGAAGGCCCGTTCCGAGGGTTACGTTGAGATTCCCGAGGCCGGATTCACCGATTTCTGCACCGAAACCCTCGCGCAAATCTATGCAGAACAGGGCTATTACGAGCAGGCCGCAGCAATTTATTCAAAGTTAATTTTGCGATATCCGGAAAAAAGTGCTTACTTTGCAGCCCTTATCGAAAAAATAAAACAGTAAAGATATGAACGCAGTATTTACAATTCTTGCAATTCTCATCATTCTGGCAGCCATCCTGCTCATCGTGGTGGTGCTGCTCCAGAACGGCAAGGGCGAGGGTCTCGCCAGCAATTTCGTAGCCGGCAACCAGACTTTCGGCGTCCGCCAGACGGCCGATCTCCTCGAGAAGGTCACCTGGGGCCTCGTGGCATTCATCCTCGTGGTTTCCATCGTCACCTCCTTCACCCTCCGCAACGCGGGTGCAGGCGGCATAGACATCACCGACGACATCGAGAACGTCCAGGAACAGCAGCAGCCCGCATTCCCCACCGCTCCCATCGAGCAGGGCGCTCCCGAAGAGTAAGGCCGTTTTTTTGTAATCGGCTTAAAATCAACGCATTATGCAAAAACGGTACCCCGATTTCGAGGTACCGTTTTTTCGTATCCGGCTGACTGTTACGAGGTTGACGAAAACGCCCTGCGCTGCGGCCTTCTACGCTTCCTCCCACTGACGGCGCAGCAGGGCCACGCCGGCGGTGAGAGCTTCCCTTCGGTCGCCTGCGCAGCCGCATTCAAAGCCCACGTACTTGTCGTAGCCGAACTCCTTGAGGGCGCGGAAGCCCTGCACGTAGCTGTCGGCCTCCCCGTCCTCGCCAGGGGTGTTGCGGTTGGCGCGGCTGGCGATGTGCACGTGCTGCAGGAAGTCTTTCCCGGCGCTCATGAACGCACCGTAGTCGGAGGTCTCTTCTTTCATGTGCCAGAAATCGCCCATGCACTTCACTCCCTTGCTGGCGGAGTCGCGTGCGATTGCTGCGGCATCGGCCACGAGGCGCATGTAGAACGCCTCTTCGCGGTTGAGGGGTTCGAGAATCACGGTGGTGCCGCACTTCAGGGCGAACTCGCCTAGGTCGTGGAGCTGCTCGCAGAGGTAGTCGCGCGTTTCCTGGGTGTGAGGCTTGCATGGGCTCTGCCACCTGAAGGCGGGCACCATGATGACTCCGGTGGAGCCGAGCCTGCCCGCCGCCTCCACGATTTCCCTCATGGTGCGGTCGAAGGCGGCCTTCACGGCCGGGTCTTCCGCGAGGATGAAGCCTTCGAAGCCCGCGCAGATGGCGCTTACCCTGATGTTCCTGCCCTTCAGGGCGGAGGCGATTTCGTCCACTCTCCCGCCCAGCCCCCTGCCGCCGGGCTCGAAGCCCGTAACGCCCAGGCTTTCAATGAAGTCGAGCTTTTCGGAGAGGGTTTCGCCGGGGGTGAGACCTTCCTGGAACGAGATGTTCAGCGGCACGGCCGGTGTTTTGCCGCCGGCGGTGCTCCCGCACGATGTTACCGAGAGGGGTGACGAAGCGAGCGCGAGACCCGCTGCCCCTGCTGCCGATGTCTTGAAAAACTGTCTTCTGTCCATCTCTTACCTTTTTTGGTCGCCCTGGGGGCTTCCGGGGATTGCAACGATATACTTCGACATGTCCATGGGACCGTTCTCGAGCTTTTCGGGAAGATAGTCGAGGTCGGCCGCGCTGATGGTGTCCCAGTCGATGGTCTTGCCGGTGTAGGCGGCCTCGCGGCCCATCACTCCCGCAAGCGAGGAAAGGCCTGTTTCCTCTGCCTCGTCGTGGGCCTCGCCGCGGCGGATGTGGTTCACCCAGTCGACGTGCTCGAGCACATAGGGATTGGTCTGGGGGTGCTCCGCCCTTTCCTTGTCGTAGTCGAAGGTCCAGAGCACTTTGCCGGAGGTGTCGCGGATGGTGTCGTCCATGCTGTCCCAGATGCCCTTCGTGCCGCGGACGATTTCCCTCACCTGGTTGTCGCAGCCGTCTATCTGGCGGCACATGCTGTGCAGGTGCACTCCGTTCTCGAACTCGAAGTCGATGCTGAAGTTGTCGTACTGGTCGCCGGTGAGCCTGCGCTGGCGGCTGCCTACGCCCGTGGCCTTGACGGGGTGGGCGCCCAGCATCCACATGAAGATGTCGATGTTGTGGACGTGCTGCTCGCAGATGTGGTCGCCGGAGAGCCATTTCCAGTTGACCCAGTCGCGGATCATCCACTCCATGTCGCTCCAGCCCTTCTCGCGGCTGCGGCACCAGAGCATACCCTGGTTCCAGTACACCCAGCCGGCGGTGATTTCGCCTATCATCCCCTCCTGGATTTTCCGGAAGGCCTCCACGTAGCAACGCTGGTGGCGGCGCTGCGTGCCGGTGACCACGCTGAGCCCCTTGGCCTTCGCCTGTTTGGCCGTGGCCATGATGAGCCGGTAGCCCTTGGCGTCCACCGCAATGGGCTTTTCGAGGAACGAGTGCACGCCCTTTTCGGTGGCGTACTGGAACATCATCGGCCGGAACACCGGGGGAGTGGTGAGGATGACCATGTCGACTCCGGAGTCGATGACTTTCCTGTAGGAGTCGAAGCCCACGAAGCACAGGTCTTCCGGAACGTTCTGGCCGCGTTTTTCGGCAAGGTTCCTGCGCACGTTCCCGAGCCTGTCAGCGTAGGTGTCGCCGAGGGCGGTCACGGTGATGCCGTCGGCCGCGTCGAGCAGGTTCTCCACGGCGCCCGAGCCGCGTCCGCCGCAGCCCACCAGACCAACCTTGAGGGGCCTGCCGTCGATGGCCTTGTCGGCAAGTTCGGGTATGTAGTAGCTGCCTTTCTCGCGGAGGGGCACCGTCCCCTTGCCGCTGCAGGAGGTGAGGATGGAGGGAGCCGCAATGCCCGCCGCCCCTATGAGTGCGGATTGGGTGAGGAATTCCCTGCGGTTGATTTTTTTGCTCATGGTTTAAGTAGTTTATTGTGTTTCAATGTTTTCCGGTACTTCGCAGACCACCCTGAAGCCTATTCCCACCACATCGGAATACCACCAGATGCTCTTGGGGCTCTGGGGGTCGGTGAGAAGCCACTCGTCGTGCCGCGTGTGGGAGCGGGCGGCGCAGCGCAGCTCCTCCGGGGAGTCGCCGTAGGATCCTCCCCTTACCACATATTCCGTGCCTTCCGACGGTCCGGTGGGATTGGTGACGCTCCCCCCGCGATATGCCTCGGGGGAGTATCTGTCGGAGCAGTATTCCATCACGTTGCCCAGCATGTTCCTGAGCCCGAAGGGGTTGGCCTGCACCGCGGAAGGCTCCTGGGTGCGGCCTCCGCTGTTGCCCTCGAAGACGGTGTAGCGCATGAGGCTGTCCTTGCCTGCGGGGAAGATGCGGGAGATCAGCCCTTTCCCGCTGAGTTTCGCGGGGTTGCCTTCGAAGAAGTAGGGGGTGAGGGTGCCCGCCCTCGCGGCGTATTCCCACTCGGCTTCGGTGGGGAGCCTGTACTTGCGGCCCGTCTTGAGCGACAGCCACTGGCAGAAGGTCTCCGCGCTGTAGTGAGTCATGGTGATGGCGGGCCGCGAACCCATGCCCCAGCCGTGGTCGGGGAAGCCGAAAGGCGGGGTGGGGCCCGACACGGCGTCGACGTCTTCGCGGGAATTGTTGGCGTATATTACGGCCGGGGGAGTGCGTCCCTCGGACATGGTCTCGTTATAGAAGGCCCAGAACTGGTCCCAGCTGATTTCGTCCCTGCCCATGAAGAAGGGCGACAGGGTGACCTGGTGCACGGGGCCCTCGTCGTCCCTGCGGCAGGGCTCGTCGTCGGGGCTGCCCATGGCGAAGGTGCCGCCCGGGATGGCCACCATCTCGATGGATGCGCCGGTGCCGGGGATGGTTTCGGTGAAGTCGGCGAAAGCCTCCACGCTCGCTGGCTTTTCGTAGGTGACGCCCGAAGACACGGCCATCTTGCCCTGCACCTGCCCGTGCCGGTAGCCCGGCATGTAGTGGCCGGCGTCGAGATGGCAGCTTATGCACTGAAGGTCGCCGCCTCCCTTGCGCTTGTCTTCATAGTAGAGATGCGCCGTGATGCCCTCGTCGGTGATGCCCTGGGGGTAGAGGTTGACGTGGCACTGCTCGCAGGAAGCGTTGAAGACCATGCCTTTGGCATGCGGGAGCTCCCGCATCTTTTCCCAGTCGATGCTGTCTTTGTCCTTGGTGAGATTCGCCCACATGTGGGCCATGCCGAACTGCGCCTTTTTGGTGATGTGGGCGAACGTGCCCTTCGGGGGCAGGTGGCATGCGGCGCAGTCGGTGACGGTGCCGGTGCTGCCGTTGTGATGGACCGACTTCAGCCACGCGGCGTCGGCCTCATCATGCACGTGGCAGGACATGCAGTATTCGTTGGTGGAGGTGCGGTCCATCATGTAGCTGAATTCCACGGCGCAGGCCGCCACGAACACGATGCCGCAGATTACCAAAAACCATGTTGTTTTCCTGCCTTTCATTTACGAATCTTACAAAAATAACAAAATTCCACCAATAAAATCCGGCAAAAATGTTTATCTTTGGAAAATTCGGAACTTACTAAAACCAATATTTTATGTCAGACATTTCAAGAAGAGAATTTCTCAAGAAAAGCGGAATGGCGGCTGCAGCCCTGACCGTCCTTCCCAACGCGCTGCTTGACGCATCGGGCAAACCCGTTCCGGCAGCCGCCCCCGTCAAGGCCCCCAAAGCTTCTACCGACAAACTCAACATCCTTGCCGTAGGCATCGGCGGGCGCGGCTCGGGCGACCTCCGCGAAATGGAGACCGAGAACATCATCGGCCTCTGCGACGTAGACTGGAAATACGCCGCTCCCGTGTTCGACCGCTACCCCAAGGCCAAGCGCTTCAACGACTACCGCAAGATGTTCGACAAGATGCTCGACAAGGCCGATGCAGTGCTGGTCGCCACCGCCGACCACACCCACTCCATCATCGCCGCCGATGCCATCGCCGCCGGCAAGCACGTGTATGTCGAAAAGCCCCTCACCCTCTATGCCTACGAGTCCAGGCTCCTTGCCAAAATGGCCAAGAAGTACGGCGTAGCCACCCAGATGGGCAACCAGGGCGCTTCCAGCGCGGGTACCCGCAAGGCTCTCAACTGGCTGTGGAACGGCGAAATCGGCGAGGTCCGCAAGATCGAGGCCTTCACCAACCGTCCCATCTGGCCCCAGGGCATCCCAACCCCCACCGAAAAGATGGCCATCCCCAAAACCATGAACTGGGATTCCTTCATCGGCCCCGCGAGGTACCGCGACTATAACGCCGCCTACACTCCGTGGAATTTCCGCGGCTGGTGGGACTTCGGCTCCGGCGCCCTCGGCGACATGGCCAACCACATCCTGCAGGTAGCCTATCTCGGCCTCAACCTGGGTTCTCCCACCGAGGTCCTCGGCAGCTCCACCATGCTCATGTCCGACTCCTGCCCCACCGCCGAGAAGATCACCTACCGCTTCCCCGCCCGCGACAACATGCCGCGCCTGGCCCTTCCCGCCTGCGAGCTCACCTGGTACGACGGCGGCATCCAGCCTTCCCTCCCCCTCAACATGCCCGAGGGCAAGCACTTCGACCCGAACGGAGTCTGCATCTTCTACGGCTCCAAGGACACCATGGTCGTAGGCACCTACGGCAGTGATCCCTTCCTCTGCTCCGGCCGCGAGCCCGTCGTTCCCGAGCGCTGCCGCGTCATCGAGACCAGCCACCAGCAGGACTGGATCCGCGCCTGCAAGGAAGACAAGTCCAACCGCGTCATCACGGCGTCCGACTTCAGCCTCTCCGGCCCGCTCAACGAAATGATAGTCATGGGCGTGGCTGCCGTGCGTCTGCAGTCGCTCGGCCAGTGGCTGAAGTGGGACGGCGAAGCCATGCGCTTCACCAACATCCCCGCCGACGCCACCATCAGCGACGTGGTGGTCGACAAGTTCAACATCGTAGACGGCCATCCCACCTTCGACCGCGAATACAGCGAGCCGGTGAACGCCCGCGACTATGCCGAGAGGCTCATCAAGCCCGTCTACCGCGACGGCTGGACCCTCCGTGAAATCCCCAATGTCTGATACGACCAATCAAAAATAACAAACCATGAAAAAAGCATTATTGTACATCCTTCTGCTGCTTGTCGGCGGCGTGTGCGGATTCTTCATCGGCAAAGGCTGCAGCAAGCCCGCAAAGGAACAGAATGAAGTCAAAATGGATCCATTGGCTTACACCGTGGTGGAGAAGGCCCAGGTAGACCTCTCCTCCTATGCCAAAGACAAAGACGGCTACATCACCCTCTTCGACGGCAAGACCCTCGACGGCTGGCGCGGCTACGGCAAGGATGCCGTTCCGGTGAACTGGAAAGTCGAGGACGGCGCCATCAGCTTCAAGGGCTCCGGCAACGGCGAGGCCCAGTCGGACGGCGGCGGAGATATCATCTTCGCACACAAGTTCAAGAACTTCCAGCTCGATTTCGAGTGGAAGATTTCGAAGGGAGGCAACTCCGGCGTGTTCTACCTTGCACAGGAAGTCACCGTCCCCGGTGACAAGGGCGAGGAATACCTTCCCATCTGGGAGAGCGCTTCCGAGTACCAGGTGCTCGACAACGAGAACCATCCCGACGCCAAGCTCGGCGTCGACGGCAACCGCAAGAGCGCGTCGCTCTACGACATGATTCCCGCAAAGCCCCAGAATTCAAAGCCTTACGGCGAGTGGAACACCGCTTCCATCATGGTCTACGGCGGCACCGTGGTGCATTCCCAGAACGGGCTCAACGTGGTGGAATACCACCTGTGGACCCCCAAGTGGAACGAGATGCTCCAGAACAGCAAGTTCAAGGAGAACGGCGACTTCCCGGTGGCCTACGTGCTCCTCAAGGACATGGGCGGCCCGAACCACGAGGGTTACATCGGTTTCCAGGACCACGGCGACGACGTCTGGTACCGCAACATCCGCATCAAGGAACTCTAGGCCATGCGCAAAGTCCTTTTCCTGTTCATGGCAGCAGCTATGTCCTTTGCGTGCGGCAAACCCGCGGCCCTTCCCGAAAAGGAGATGTGCCTCCAGCTCTACTCCATCCGCGAGATTATAGGCAGCCCCGAGCAGTATGCCGCCAACCATGAGGCGGTGTTCGCCTCCCTCGCCCAGATGGGATTCACCTCCGTCGAGGCCGCGTCGTATGCCGACGGCAAGTTCTACGGTGTGTCGCCCGAACAGTACAAGGCCGACGTCGAAGCTGCGGGCCTCAAGCCCCTGTCTTCGCACGCCACCCGCAACCTGTCCTCCGAAGAGGCTGCAGCCCACGACTTTACGGCCGCCCTCGAATGGTGGAAGGAAGCCATAGCCGCCCACAAGGCGGCCGGCATGGAGTACATAGTCACTCCCTGGTCGGACGTTCCCGCCACCCTCGCCGAGCTGCAGACCCGCTGCGAATTCTTCAACGAGGTGGGCAGGCTCTGCAAAGAGGCCGGCCTGAGCTACGGCTACCACAGCCACTCCCACGAGTACGCCGAGGTCGAGGGCGTGAAGATGCTCGATTACATGATCGAGCATACCGACGCCGACAAGATGTTCTTCCAGATGGACGTGTACTGGGCGGTCTACGGCCGGCAGAGTCCGGTTGAATACTTCGAGAAGTATCCGGGGCGCTTCCACATGCTCCACATCAAGGACAAGTACCAGATCGGGCGCAGCGGCATGGTGGGCTTCGACGCCATTTTCGGCGCAGCCGCCACCGCCGGGCTCCGCGACTACGTGGTCGAGCTGGAAGGCATGCCAGAGGGCGAGACCATAATGGACGGAGTCCGCGAGAGCGTGGAATATCTCCGCGGAGCTCCGTTTGTAAAAGCTTCGTACAGGTAGGGTACTGCTCCCTGTCTATTTGTTTCTGAGAACGGTTCCGCCATCCGAGTAATCCACGACGATGGCGGAATTCTTGTGCACCCTGCCCTCCAGGATTTCGCGGGCGAGCTGGTTTACGAGCTCCCTCTGGATGAGGCGCTTCACGGGGCGGGCGCCGAAGACGGGGTCGTAGCCGTCGCGCACCATCGCGTCTTCGAAGGCCAGGGTGTATTCCAGCTCCACGCCTTCGGCTTCGAGCTTCCTGCCGAGGAGGGCCATCTGCATCTTCACGATTTCGCGGATGTTCCCGGGAGTGAGGGCGTCGAACACCACGATTTCGTCGATGCGGTTGAGGAATTCGGGACGCATGCGCACGCGCAGTTCCTCTTCCTTGAGGTTGCTCGTCATGATGAGGATGGTGTTCTTGAAGTTCACGGTGCGGCCCTTGTTGTCGGTAAGCCGCCCGTCGTCGAGCACCTGCAGAAGGGTGTTGAATACGTCGGAGTGGGCTTTCTCGATTTCGTCGAGCAGCACCACCGAGTAGGGCTTGCGCCTCACGGCCTCGGTGAGCTGTCCGCCCTCGTCGTAGCCTACGTATCCCGGAGGCGCGCCGATGAGGCGGCTCACGGTGTGGGCTTCCTGATACTCGCTCATGTCGATACGGGTCATCATGCTCTCGTCGTTGAAGAGGAATTCGGCCAGCGCCTTGGCGAGTTCGGTCTTGCCCACGCCGGTGCTTCCGAGGAAGAGGAACGAGCCTATCGGGCGGTTCTCGTTGCTCAGGCCGGCGCGGCTGCGGCGCACTGCGTCGGACACCGCGGCGATTGCCTTGTCCTGGCCCACCACGCGCTTGTGCAGCTCGGTCTCCATGCGCAGGAGCTTCTCCTTTTCGCTCTCCAGCATGCGGTTCACGGGGATGCCGGTCCAGCGGGCCACCACCTCGGCGATGTCCTCGGGATCCACGGCCTCGTTGATGATGGGATTCTTCACCGCGGCCTGCTTCTCCTCGAGTTCGGCGATGCGCTGCCTGGCCGCGGCGATCTTGCCGTAGCGCAGCTCCGCCACCTTGCCGTAGTCGCCCTGCCTCTCGGCGATGCGGGCCTCGTTTTCGTCGGCCTCGATTGCGAGGCGCGTGTCCTGAAGCTCCTTGACGGTGCTCTTCTCGGCCTCCCAGCGTTTCATAAGTTCCGCCCTTTCCGCCTGTGCCTGAGCGAGTTCGGAGTCTATCTTCTCCGACTTGAGCGACGTTCCCTCGCGCTTCACCGCCTCCTTTTCTATCTCCAGCTCGCGTATCTTGGAGTTGAGGATGTCGATGGGTTCCGGCACGCTGTTCATCTCGAGCCGGAGCTTCGCGGCCGCCTCGTCCACCAGGTCGATGGCCTTGTCGGGGAGGAAGCGGTTGTTGATGTAGCGGTGGCTCAGGTTCACTGCGGCTATGAGGGCGTCGTCCTCGATGCGCACCTTGTGGTGGTTCTCGTATTTTTCCTTGAGGCCGCGCAGGATGGCGATGCTCTCCGCGGGGGAGGGCTCGTCTATCATCACCTTCTGGAAGCGGCGCTCCAGGGCCTTGTCCTGCTCGAAGTATTTCTGGTACTCGTCGAGGGTGGTGGAGCCTATGGTGCGCAGCTCGCCCCGGGCCAGTGCGGGCTTGAGGATGTTGGATGCGTCCATTGCGCCGCTCGTGCGGCCCGCGCCCACGAGGGTGTGGATTTCGTCTATGAAGAGGATGATGTCCCCTTCGCTTTCGACGACTTCCTTCACCACTCCCTTGAGCCTTTCCTCGAATTCACCCTGGTATTTGGCGCCGGCAATGAGCGAGCCCATGTCGAGCGAGTAGAGTTTCTTGCTCTTCAGGTTCTCGGGCACCTGTCCGTCCACGATCTTGGCCGCAAGGCCTTCGGCGATGGCCGTCTTGCCCACGCCGGGTTCGCCCACCAGGATGGGGTTGTTCTTGGTGCGGCGCGAGAGTATCTGCAGCACGCGCCTGATTTCGTCGTCCCTGCCGATTACGGGGTCGAGTCTGCCCTTCGACGCCGCTCCGGTAAGGTCGTTCGCATATTTGCTCAAAAATTCGTATTGCTTGTTGTTTTCCATAAAAATAAACCTCCTTCGCAGTGAAGGAGGTCAAATAATATTCCATTGACATTTTGTCAGGAACGCTACAACGTACGGTAGCGCTCGCCGTAGTAGAGCTGCTGCCCGAGGTAGTCGTCGGGGTAGCTGAGCTCGAAGTCGACGATCCTGCCGTCTTCGCCGCGTACCGGGGTGATTTCGGGATTGACGAATCCGCCGTAGGGCTTGAGGTTCAGGGCCTCGTACCTCTCGCGCACTTCCTTGTGGAGCACCGGGTCGATGTCGGTGCCGTAGCCGTCCACCAGGGCCTTGCCGGCGGCATAGTCGCCTTCGCTCTTGATGCGCTGGATTTCGGCGAGAAGCTGGGCGAACAGGCCGCGCAGGGCCTCATGGTCGTTCACCACGAAATAGGTCTTGCCGTCGCGCACCTTCTTTTCGATGACTTTGTCTGCGGCGCCCTTCTCGTAGCACCACATGGCGATGAGCTCGCGGTTCTGCATGTGCGCCTCGGTGTTCTGCCTGCCGAGTTCGACGCGGGTGAACTGGGTCATGATGCCGTTGCGGATGTAGGAGGAGTATTCGGCCTTGTAGGCGTCCTTGTCGGGCACGATGCCCAGTTCCACCATCTTCGGGTCGGCGCAGTAGTACAGCCCGAAAAGGTCGGCGCGGGCCTCCTCGAGGGCGCTCTGGTATTCACCGAGGGCGGTCGACGACACTCCGGGAAGGAGCTGGCCGCTGCCGTGGCCGAGGCACTCGTGAAGGTCGGTGTGGATTTCGTCCATGAAATCTCCGTACTTTTTCACCAAGTCTATCTCGGCCTGGTCCCATGCGAACTCGGAAAGCACGCTCCTGGGATTCTCCAGCGCGGCCTCGTCGTACGCGTGGGTGATGTTGGCTATGGTCACGCTCTTGGAGCCGTACTCCTTGCGTATCCAGTCGGCGTTGGGCAGGTTGATTCCTATGGGAGTGGAGGGATAGCAGGCTCCCGACAGGGCCACCGCGTTGATGACCTTGGCGGTGACGCCCTTCACCACCGCCTTTTTGAAGCGGGGATCCACCGGCGAATTGTCCTCGAACCACTGCGCGTTGGCGCTGAGCACTTCGGTGCGGGCCGAAGCGGCCGAGTCCTTGACGTTCACTATGGCCTCCCAGGTGGCCTTGCGCCCCAGCGGGTCGTCGTAGTCTTCGATGAAGCCGTTGGTGTAGTCTACGATGCCGAGAGAGTCCTTGACCCACAGGATGTTATACTCGTCCCAGGTGCGGAGGTCGCCGTTCTCGTAGTAGGCGATAAGAGCGTCGATGCCCTCTTTCTGGAGATCGTTCTCGGCGAATTCCCTTGCCATGCGGAGCTCACGGCAGATGCGCTCGATGGCGGCGGAGTAGATGCCTCCGACCTTCCATTTCTTCTCGACCAGACGGCCGTTCTCCCTGACCACCTTGCTGTTGAGGCCGTAGGAGACGGGATGCGGGTCGCCCGGGCGGGCCTGGGCGGCATAGAAGGCGTCCACCTCGCTGCGGGTCACGCCCTCGCCGTAGAAGTTCACGGCCGAGGAGGCCACGATGTCCTTGGTGCGGTCGGTGCTGCGCCTCTGCGGGTAAATGTCGGGGTCGTAGATGATGTCGAGCATCTCGGAGGCGTTCAGGCTCAGCCCCTCGGCGCCCGTCCAGCGGGTTTCACCTTCCACTGCCAGGTTGCCGTCCCCCGATACGTCTTCAAGGAGCGAGGCGAAATATTCCCTGCTGCAGGCGGGGAAGAACTTGTCTTCGGCGTAGTGGTGATGTATGCCGTTGGAGAAGAAGACGCGCTTGGCGTAAACCAGGAAATTGTCCCATTCTTCGCCGCTGCGAGTCCCGCCGTAGTTGTTCAGGATGTCCTCGATGGCGTGCCTGATGGGCAGGTTGTACCTGCAGTACTGGTCCCAGGTGATGTCGCGGCCGAACTTTGCGGCCTCGGCCAGATGGAAGGCGTATTCTTTCTGGCGGAGCGTCAGGCTTTCCCAGCCGGGAACCTGGTAGCGCATGATTTTGAGGTCTGCGAACTGGTCGATGGTGTACTTGAACGCCGCCTCTTCGGGGGCTTTCCTTGAGCAGCCCGCCGCCGCGGCCGCCCCTGCGAGCAATAGAATCATCTTGTAAAGTTTCATGACAGGTGTTTTTTCACGATTCCGCTAAGTTACAATTAATTTTTTTAAATTCGCAGTCATGAAAGAGAAACCCCGTCAATACCGGTTCGCGCGTTTCCTCGTCCGGTGGCGGGGCTTTTTCTTCGGTCTCATGACGGCTCTCGCCGCGGTGTCGGTCGTGCTCATCCCCGGAACCCGCATCAATTCCGACCTCACCACCAATCTCCCCGACGACTCCCCCATGTACCAGGGGCTCCAAATCCTCGAAAAGCATTTCCCCGCCCTCGACATCCGGATGCAGACGCTGCGCGTGATGTTCGTCTCCGAACCGCCCTCCGATTCCCTGCAGCGCTCGCTCGAGGCGCTGCTTCCCGACGGCCGGCTCACCGAGGTCAGGCAGGACGGCTCCCGCACCCTCTACCAGTTCATGCTGCCGGTCGATGCCGACGGCCACGGAACGGCCTCCCGTATCAGACAGATTCTGGGCGACAGGGCCCTGGTGGAAATCGACGACAGCACCGGGATGCCCGACAACGTGCTGCTGATGATAGGCACGGGGGTGCTGGTCGCCTTCGTGATCCTCTTCCTGATGTGCCCGTCGTTCGTGGAGACGCTGCTCTTCCTCCTCTCCCTAGGCATCGCGGTGCTCATCAACATGGGCACCAACGCCCTGCTCCCGTCGGTGAGGCTGGTCACGCACACCCTTTCGGCCGTGCTCCAGCTGGTCCTGTCGATGGACTACGGCATCATCCTGATGAACCGCTACCGTCAGGAAAAGAAGTTGTCTCCCGAAAAGGAAGAAGCCATGACCGCCGCAATCGCCGGCTCCGCCCCTTCCATCCTGAGCAGCTGCCTCACCACGGTGGCGGGGCTGCTGATGCTGGTGTTCATCCGCCTGCGCATCGGGGCCGACCTGGGCGTGGTGCTTTCCAAGGGCGTGCTCTGCAGCCTGGTGGCCACTTTCACCGTGCTGCCCGCCCTCATCCTGTGGTTCGACAGGGCCGTGACCGCCACCGAAAAATGGACCCTGCGCGTGCCGACCGGGCGTCTCTCCCGATTCGAGATGCGCGCCCGGATTCCCCTCACCCTCGTCTTCATCGCCCTGGCCGTGGGGTCGTGGTTCCTCCAGAGCCGGACCAGGATCACCTATTCGTTGAGCTGGGCCACGCCGATAACCGAAATATTCCCGCCGCATAACTCGCTCATGATGCTCTATCCCACCTGCGACGAGGCCGCGATACCTGCGCTTTCCGACAGCATCGCCGCCCTGGAGAGCGGGGTGCAGTGCATCAGTTATCCCGACATCGCCCTGAGGCCCCGCACTGCGCGCGAAATGACCGCGGAGCTGGAAACTCTCAGCCCCGAAATGGCGGAGAAGATTCCGCAGGGCTCTCTCGGACTGCTGTACTATGCCGCCCTGCATCCCGACCGGAACGAGCGCATGCGTTTCGACGAGCTCCTGCCCGAGGCCGATTCGCTCCTTGCGCTGGCGGGCACGCTGCTGCCGCCTGAGGCCCTTGAGAGCGTTTCCTCCCGCTTCGACATGAAGCGCCTGATGCGCGGCTTCTCCCTTCCTGAGGCGCCTTCTCCCGTAGTGGAGATGCCTGTGGAAGAGCCTGAACCTCAGTTGATTGCAGATGCTGCTGCGGCCGGCGAAAATCCTCCCGCTGCGGAACCCGCGGTGGCGGAACCCTTGTCGCAGGAGGCCGTCCCGGACACCTCGGCATCGAGTTCCGGCTATTTCTACGAAGAGATAATGCGGCAGCGCACGTCTGCCGAAATGGCCGTACTGACAGGCATGGACGCGGGCACCATCGCCATGGTCTACCGCATCGCAGGCAGCGGGCGGAAAGGCCGTCCCGAAACCCTCAATGTCCGCGAATTCCTCGAAGTGGTGGAAACCAAAGTGCTGGCCAACAAGCTTTACGCCACTATGGTGAGCCCGAGTCAGAAAGCTCTCTTCTACGCCTCCAGGCAGGAGGTCGAGCGGGTCTGCGAGGAGGCTGAGCTCCTTGCCGAAGCAGAGGAGATGCCGCCCCCCGACACCCTGGCGGCAGCCTCTCCGGAATCCTGGCCGGACGCTCCCGTCGCTGCGGTGGCGGAAGCGGCGGAATCTCCGGAAACCACCGTGGCCCCGGAAGTCGCCGCGGCTACGGAAGCCCCTGCCGCCCCCGAACCCGAGGAGCCGTCGCCGTTGGAGGTGCTGATGGATATGGCCTTCTCCGGAAAGCGCTACACCTCAGCGCAGTGCCACAGGGCGCTCGCAGGCGCCGGAATGGACGTGACCCGTTCCGAACTCGACCTGCTCTTCCTCTACCATGGCTGGCGCACCGCCGCCGACACCACCGCGCGCCTTTCGCTCTCGGATCTTGCCTCCTTCCTCGAAGGGCTGGCCTCCGAGCCGCTGGTGGCCCGCTACGCCGACTCTTCGCAGGTCGCCGCCCTCTCGGGAGTGAAGGGGATGCTGGACGAAAACCTCGGGATGCTGCGCGGCGAAGACTGGTCGGTGCTCCTCATGGCCAGCGACCTTCCCGACGAGGGGGACAGAACTTTCTCGTTCATCGAAAACGTTGAGAAAGAGGCCGTTGCCACGCTCTCCGCGAGCCCGTATTTCATAGGTTATTCCCAGATGAACCGCGAAATCAAGGATGCTTTCCCGGGCGAACTGCTCCTGCTCACCCTGCTCACGGTTGCGGCCATATTCGTAATCATCGCGGTCTCGTTCCGTTCGCTCCTCGTGCCGGTGCTCCTGATTCCCACGGTGCTCACTGCCGTGTGGATGAGCGTGTTCGTAAGCGGAATGGGAGGGAAAGGTTATCTCTTCCTGGCGTATCTCATAGTGCAGGGCATACTCATGGGCGCGGCGATCGACTATTCCATCCTCTTCACCCATTACTATATCGACGCCAGACGCTCGCTCGGCAAGGAGAAGGCGCTCGCCGCCGCATACGGGGGCGCAGTCAACGCCATCATGACCTCCGGGCTCATCCTCATCGTGGCCCCGTGGGTGATGACTATTGTGATATCCGACCCTATGATCATCAGTATATTGCGCGGAATTTCCGGCGGCGCGCTGGCAGCTTTCCTGATCGTGCTGCTACTGCTTCCCGCCGTTCTGGTGCTCTGCGACAAATGGATAGTCCGCGGGGACGTAGTTCTCTAAGCTCCGGCAGCAAGCCTGCGAGAAGGCCCTGGCGCAGCCTATGATGTCGTCCCACACGCGGGCGGGCAGCCCGGCGAGAAGTTCTTCCCGCGAAACTCCCTCCTTTATGAGGCCGTAGGCGATGCCGGCGTTGAAGCTGTCTCCGGCACCTATGGTACTGAGCGTATCTATTTGTTCCACAGGATATTCGCTTGTGCCGGAGACGTCTCTCAGCACGATTTTGCGGGGGCCGTCGGTGCGGATGAAGCACCGGCACTCCGGCTCGTCGCCGCCGAAGGCCGTGGCGAGGTCGTCCACGCTGGCGCGCACTATGTCCGAGCTTGCGATGTTGCCGGTTATGAACGGCCTCAACCGCGAAAGGTCCTTCGCGTGCGAGGGGCGGAAATTGATGTCGTAGTAGACTATGGCCCCCGCCTCCACGGCCTTGCCGAGCAGGCGGGTGATGTGGCCCCGGAGCTGGGGCGCCACGGCAAAGTAGGAGCCGAACACCACCACGTCGCCGGGGTTGATTTCCGGCAGGGTGAAATGCGGCCTCTCCCCCGGTTCGTCGCGGTAGAAGCTGTAGTGGGCGTCGTTCCGTTCGTCGAGGAAGGCGAGCGAGAGGTTGGTCTTGTGCCCCGCGTGCTCGTAGAGATATCCGGTGCTCACCCCGTTGGCGGCGAGGAAGTCCTTCACCAGCTTTCCGGCGTCGTCGCCGCCTATCTCGCCCACGAAGCAGGTCTCCACTCCGGCTCGCCCCAGCGACACCGCGGTATTGAAGGTGGAACCTCCCGGATTGGCGCTGAGCGGCTGCCCGTCCTTCATGATGATGTCGAGCACTATCTCGCCCGAGCAGATGACTTTTCTTCCGGCTTTGGCTGTTTTTTTCATACTGCCATAAAGATACTGATTTTTTTCCCAAATTGCCTTTTTTGCTATATTTGTATCGCTAACCATGTAAGCCTGTTCAAAAACTATGGCCGAAAAAAAGAAAAACCGCCGCTACATAGTCGAGGCCCTCATTTTCCTGGTCGTCTTGATCGCCATGTTCGGAGGGCTCGGCTCCGTGATGGGTGGCGAGAACCTCGTCCGCACCCTCATGAACACCGCCCACGACCTGCTTCTCAACACCGTGTTCTGGCTCATGGGCGTATGCGTAATCGCCGGAGCGCTCAGCAAGATGCTGTCGGAGTTCGGAGTGGTTGAACTCATGGAAAGAATCCTGCGTCCGCTCATGAAACCCCTCTTCAACCTGCCCGGAGTGGCGGCGCTCGGTGCGGTCATGACCTTCCTTTCCGACAATCCTGCCATCATCGCGCTCAGCAAAGACCGCAGGTTCGCCTCCAACTTCAAGAAATACCAGCTCGTGTCGCTCACCAACTTCGGCACCGCCTTCGGCATGGGGCTCATCGTCATCATCACCATGGCCACTTACGGGGGGCTCAAGGCGGCGCTGGTGGGTCTGCTCGGAGCCATTTGCGGTTCCATCATATCCACCCGCCTCATGCAGCGCTTCACGCTCAAGTCCTTCCCCGAAATGGACTCTCCAGCAACGGGCACGCTCGTCGAGGAGGAGGTTGAGGTCGAGGGCGCAAAGCGGGACGGCGTCATGCTCCGTCTGCTCAATTCGATGCTCGACGGCGGCAAGAACGGCGTGGAGCTCGGTCTCGCCATCATTCCCGGGGTGCTCATCATCACCACCTTGGTGTTCCTCATCACCAACGGTCCGGGCCCCGACGGATACGACGGCGGCATCGGCCAGGGCGTGCCCGTCCTCCCGTGGCTGGCGGGCAAGATACACTGGGTGTTCGAGTGGCTGTTCGGCTTCAAGGACATGCGGCTCATCGCCTTTCCCATCACCTCGCTCGGCGCGGTAGGTGCGGCCCTCGGGCTCGTTCCCAGCTACTCCGCCGCCGGCATCATGGACGGCAACGCCATCGCCGTCTGCACCGCGATTGGCATGTGCTGGAGCGGCTATCTCAGCACCCACACCGCCATGCTCGACTCGCTCGGATACCGCAAGTGCATAGGCAAAGCAATCGGCGCACACACCATTGCTGGCCTGTGCGCCGGAGTGATAGCCCACTTCGTGTGGCTGCTTGTCGCGCTGCTTTGAGCCGTTAACGGCTGCCTCCGCCGAATCCTCCTCCGCTGAAGCCTCCGCCTCCGCCGAATCCTCCGCCGCTGAACGAACTCGTTCCGCCGTGGCCGGAGCTGCCCGAGGTGGCCCGCACCTGCGCGTTGGTGATGGCATTGGAAAGTATGTTGTTGCGGTAAATCACGTTGGACATGGTGTCGTAGTCGAGATTGTTGGCTTCCTCGAAGAACTGCGGGTCGATGTCCTTGAGTTCCTTGGCCACCACGTCGGCTATGCCGTAAAGCGAGGCGAACACCAGGTAGTCCTGCCAGAGGCCCACGTCGCGCGAACCCCTTTCTTGCATGAGGGTGAAGTCGGAGAGGAATTTCCTGAATCCGATCAGACCCCTGGCCTCGGCTTGTCCGTCGGTTGTGAACTTGGTGCCCTTGATGTACTTGCGGCCGAGCAGGCTGGTCTTGCCGGCGTTGTTCACCGTGTTGATCCAGCTGTTCACCTTGGTGTAGTTCTTCTTCGACCATCTCGAGAATTCCTTGTCCTGCAGGATCTCGTCGCTGCCTGCGGCGGTCTTCATCATGTCGTAGAGCTTGCGGGAGTGGGTGTTCAGCCCGTCGGTCTTGCTGTCGTTGAACATGAGGTCGACCTTGTTGCCGTCCTTCTTGTTCACGATGATGCAGCCGTCGTATATCATGCGGAGGATGAGGGCCGAAGCGTAGGAATTGCCCTTCTTCTGCTCACCCAGCCTGCTCAGGATATAGTTGGAGGCCTCCAGGTTGCCGTTGAGGGGGATTTCCCTGCTCCATGGCACGTCTTTGATCTTCATTCCGAGGATGCGCTTCTTTTCGCCTATTGTGCTCATCTTCGCCAGGATGAGGATGAGCCACGGCAAGAGGAAAAGGAGGAATTCGAAGATGGGGAACTTGTCGTCCTTGCCGAAGTCGGCGCCGTTCATGGCGATGTCGTAGGCTTTCTGGAAATCTCGCTTCTGCACGCTCACGGGTTTGAAGATGCCCTTGTCGAAGCGGAGCAGCACGATTACCGATTTGACCCTGCCCGAACTGTTGAAACGTATGGTGCCGTCGCTTTCCATGCCGGAAGTGCCCTCGTAGCCGAAGCCCCAGAAAAGGGTGTTGTCGGTGGTGAGGGTGCCGCTGTCGGCGGATATGCTGACGTCGACGCGTTTCGGGGTGCTCGAAAGATCGGGCGAGAGGAGCTGCATGTACAGCATGTCGTAGTCGTTGAGGCTCTTGACACAGTTGGACATGGTGTAGGAAACCTTGAATACGTGGTCTCCGAAGCTTCCTACGCCCCAGCAGATTTCGTAGCCGTCGCCGGTGCGGTGGAGGCCGCAGCGGCCCGCCTTTCGGGCGATGTCGCGGTCAACGTCCCAGTCACCCTTTTCGGTGACGTACTGCCGGCCGGTTTCATCGGTCACGCTGAGGTTGCTGATCTTGATGTCGTCGAGGTTGTTGCGGACCAGATACCACTCCGTGCCGGAGGCGACGGTGACGTCCCACACCTCGGCGAAGTCGGCGCTGCCGTCCTCGTGCAGCTGCACTTTTATGTCCACGCTTCTGATTTCGGGACTATAGGCAAAAGCGGCAAGGCTGGTCAGCAATGCCGTAAATATGGCGATAAAACGTTTCATTTCTATGCTGCGCCTCCGCTGGGGGGAATGTTCAGGCTGGGCATGTCGGTCTTGCCGACAGGCTCCTTGAGGTATTCCTTGGGGGTGAAGCGGAGCAGGCCGGCCACGACGCTGTCGGGGAAAACGCGAACTTCGCGGTTGAACTTGGTGACGCTGTCGTTGTAGGTCATGCGGGCGAGACGGACCTGGTTTTCGTAGGTGTTCACGCTGTCCATCGCTTTGAGGTACTGCTCGTTGGCCTTGAGTTCGGGATACTGCTCCACGACCACGTTGATGCTTGAAAGGGCCTTTCCGATGGCTTCTTCATTGGCGTTGAGTTCCTCTACGCTGGAGTTGCCGTCCACCGGCTTGCGCATGGAGATGACGTCCTTGAGAGTCTGGTACTCATGCTGGTTGTAAGACTTGATGAGTTCTCCAAGGGCGGTGATGGCATCCCAGCGGCTGTTCTGCTGAACGCCGATCTGGCTGAGGGAGTTTTTGCAAAGTTCGTCGGACTGGACCAGTCTGCGCTGTATGCCGATACCCCAGAGTACGATGAGGACCAATACGGCAATGATGATTAAAGCTGTCATGATGTTTTTTGTTTATCGGGGGATAAAGATACAAATAATCACCTATTTCGCCAACAATATTTTAATTATAATCCGTATCTTTGCCCCGCGCCTCGCGCGCACCTCGCCCCGGTGGTGGAATGGTAGACACGAGGGACTTAGACCAGTTCTTTGAAATAATTATTTGGAAGACGTGAAATTAATGCTTAACTTTACGTTTGCCATGAGAAAACAATATTCAGAACAAGATATTCGAGAATCTGTTGCAAAGAGTAAATCCATTGCAGAAGCACTTCGTCTTCTCGGCCTAAGGCCTGTTGGTGGGAATTACAAAACACTGCATCATCTCATTACGAAATATCAACTTGAT
>FLNX01000017.1_pt1 | contig 36574 bp, 31 predicted proteins | sample 1140341 | NCBI WGS metagenome assembly FLNX01 (sample SAMEA3878208, study PRJEB12797) | bioreactor metagenome | biome: Moose rumen | place: Sweden | collected 2011-10 | reverse complement strand
AACGCCCCCGGCCCCCGTCACGCCGAAAGGGTTTCGAAAGAAGAATTCGTAACAGAGCTGTAACGCCCCCGGCCCCCGTCACGCCGAAAGGGTTTCGAAAGAAGAATTCGTAACAGAGCTGTAAGGGCGCGGGCGCAGCTTGTTCCCGGCGCCAGCAGGAGCGGCCGGGCCGGGTAGGGTCGGGTCTGGCCGGGTCGAGTACTGGGGAAGGTCTAACGCATTTTCGGGGAAGGTCCAGCGCTTTTTTGGGGAAGGTCCGATTTTGGCCGGGGGACCTTCCCCAGTGAAATGGGGCTGTAGTGCCGTCTATGGCACTTTGGGCGGGGAAGGTCGACCACTTATTTTCCAACCTTCCCCAAAATCCCCGGGGACCTTCCCCAGATTTACCAGGGACCTTCCCCAAACTTCCGGGGACCTTCCCCAAATTCAGTGAAATGGGGCTGTAGTGCCGTCTATGGCACTTTGGGCGGGGAAGGTCTACCACTTATTTTCCAACCTTCCCCAAAATCCCCGGGGACCTTCCCCAGATTTACCATGGACCTTCCCCACGAGGCTTGCCGCAGCCATAGCGCAACCTCATACCACAGCACCCCGGGCCACCACCGCCCAGAGCCTCCGCCCCGGACTTACGAGGGCAACTCCCTCAGAATAAATAACTTACGCGCCATTTTAGCCCATTAGCCCGGGGTAAAAACCCCGAGCTAATGTCCGTTTGTGGCGGCTAAAGCATTGATACTCTGTCAGTTCCTGAACTTAGCCCGGGGAGGAAGGAAGGAGGGGTGGATGGAGGGAGGGAGAGAAGGAAGCGAGGGAAGGAAGGAGGGGTGGATGGAGGGATGGAAGGAAGGAGAGAAGGAAGCGAAGGAGGGAGGGAGGGAAGGAAGGAAGTAGGGGTGGATGGAGGAAAGGAAGGATGGATGGGATGGAGGGGTGGATGGAGGGATGGAGGGATGGAGGGATGGAGGGATGGAGAGAGAGGGATGGAGAGGGATGGTTGTCATCCGGGGAGGCAGGCCCTCATATCAACATCGCAGGTGGAGACAGTAAAGGACCTTCGGTGTCAGTTCGTGGGAGTTGCTTGGGTTTGCGGTCGTGGGAGTTGCTTGGGTTAGCGGTTACAAGATTGCCCCTCACAAATGATTGCCCCTCACAAATAATAATGCGGCAGGCGGATTATCAGTTGTCCACCTGCCGCAAAATAAAGATTAGACGTATTGTTTACGTGTTCTGCTGAATAAGATTAGACGTATTGTTTACGCGTTCTGCTGAATAAGATTAGACGTATTGTTTACGTGTTCTGCTGAATAAGATAAGATCCGCCTTCGTATACGGAGCCATCTGCCTCGTAGAAACTACCGGAGATGGAGCGAGGGGCGCCCGTTCCGTTAGCCTCAAATCCTTTGACGACGATTATCCACTGCGCTCCAAGCACGTATACATCCAGAGAAAGCCATTCAGACATTTCGGTATACTGCGAATCACTAAGCCCCAGCACTTTCTTTATAAGCGGTTCAACAGCATCCGGGTCAAATGCTGCTCCGGGCGTATAAGCGACGCCGCTTTCAGCAAGACTCTCTACGATAATAACCCAGTCTTGACGCCCTGAATCCGCCGCGTTTCCGAAATATAATTGTCTTGGCTTACAGGAACTTGTATTCCAACCACTTGTCAAAACATAGGTAAAAGTATAAACCTTTTCAACAGCAGAGGCCGCTTGGGTTACATCGACATACGCAGAACCATCCTTTGTCGTTGCCGATATCCTTATATCACGGGAGACCGTTTTAGGATTAACGCCCAGAGTTAGAGTTATTGTTCTGCCCACACGTGTTACTGTTCCGCTTGTAGAAGTGAGTGAAACCTGAGATACGTATGTCTCGAATTGTTCGTCTGTTGCCGGTGTGCCATTAATTGTAAGTCCAAGCGTTGCCGTAACAGAACCTCCTTCGGAAACAATCTCGCTCGAAGAGAGAGAAGAGATTGTCGGTATGAGGGTTACATCACCTAATTGCGTGATCGTTATAACCTTGTTGGCTTCACCGGAACGGAGTGTGTAATGGGCCACAGACGCAGCAGGAGCAATTGTAATAGTTGCCGTTCTGGTTTCTATGCCGGTATTGGCAAGAAGATGAAGAGACCAGTGAGAACTGGCTGAAAGATCGGAATATCCATATGTCAGCCAGGTGGGCTCATCACCGGTAGCTGAGTCTACGGCAGAAATCGAAAGTCCATCGTAGAAGGTTCGGATAACATTAGGTTCCCCGGCACGGACCGCATCATCTCCAAGGAGAGTATTCTGATAATAGGCCACCCAGTATCCAAGGTCTGCAACATCAGTCGCGGCTGAAGAATACTCCTGACTTGAGATATTACCGTCGAACCAGTAGATACCATACATATCAGAATTCGCCACCCTGCTATCCGCATTTCCAAGGTCGAGATAGATATTCCTCACCTTGTTATGATCAAGGTCCAGTGATTTCGCCGAACCATCGAACGTATATACAGCTTTGTCTGTATTGACGGTGATAGTATATCCGCTGATTTCGTGGCCCGTATTGGTCGCCGGCAGGGCAAAGTAAATTCCTTTGGATGTGCTCCTTCCCGTAACGCCGGAGAGAGAGAGGGGTCGTGAGATCAACCTCATAGGTAGAAAACCTGTCCGGTCCCCAATTGATATCCTGCTGATCGCGGTAAGTCCCGGCAGAATAGTTGACAGCTGTGCATCCGCCAAGACCGTACCCGCTGGAGGTAGAAAGAACAACACTTTCAATCTCCTCATCATTATAATCAGTCGTGTAAGGAAGAACTCTGATAATGGTTCCGAGTATTTCCATTTCAACTGTAGTCGGAGGATTTGAACTGTCGAAGGGCAAGCTCGTTAAGCCGGAATGGAGAAAAAGGAAATTCTTATTGATTTGTCCAGCTTCGCTCTGCTTGACAATCAATTTGTTAGACTCTGTAAAAGAGGAACCGTCTCCACAGTAATTGCCCATATAACCATAATCCCATTCAACATTGTTTCTGGGACTGTAATTCATACGGAACACTGCTGTGGTAACGGCCGGGAATTCTGCTGTAACCGTCGCCGTATAGCCATCAGCTGAGATATGTCCGCTGAGAGGAATGTCGACAGCGTCACCGAACCCTTCATTCGTAAAACGAATTACATCTTCCGAAGACCACTTGATACCTTCTTCGTCAAACGTCGCTTTTGTTGCTTGGGACAGGCCGAAAGTGATTGTGACCGGAGTAGTAGACTGCTCTACTTTTTCCGTCTGGCAGGAAACTGATGTAAGTGCACCCAGTGCAACAAACAGAATAGTTGCATTAATCTTTTTCATAGCAATTAAAACCGTTTATTAACCCCAGGTTTCATCTTCTTCAACCACATAGTCGAAGTTTCCTTCTCCCCCTCGTGTATACCAGGGGTCTGATGCCAGGAAATTACCCTCCAGGGAAACTTCCCACAAGACCGAATCCGGCCTTTCATAAATTTGTTTTTTCATAAACTGTTTATTTGATCTGTAACCAGTTAAGCATAATGGTAGCACCGGAGGTGCCGGTGAGGCGTAACGTGGACTTGCCGGCAGGGAGGTCGATGTCGAAGCCGGCGGTTTTCCACGCTTTTTCGGTGGAGGCGAGCGTCTTTGCGGCGATCTGAGTGCCGTTGACGCTGACTGTGAGGGAGGATTCCATATAGGTCTGGAACCGGAGGGTCAGGCGGCGGGTACCGGCGTCCGGCATATCGAGCTGATACTCAACGTACGCGTCCTTGCACAGTTCGGAGATGTCCAGGATGCCGCCGTCGGTGGACGGGGCGAGATGGACCTTGCCGGAGGCTGAGATGTACTGCTCCGCAGGGATGATGTCGCCGGGCCCATAGAAGATGCTCCCGTCGAAGGTGGAGAAATTCACGAATACTTTCCCGAGGTCCGTCAGCCCGAAGGGGGCCGATGAGGTCAGAAGGTTGTTGTTCCAGCGGGAGTTGAAGCTGCCGCGGGGCATAAACCAGGCGTAACGGAATACGTTCGGATGGGCTTCGAGCATATTCAGGGTCTCGCACATATAGTGGAGCTGGGTCGTGGCGGAGATATTGTTGGAATTGCCGTTGCAGAACTCCGTGAGCCAGACCGGCTTCCCGTACTTTTCGAACATATCGATGAAGTTCTTCACCGAACCGGCCGAAGGCATATAGCAATGGACCGCGATGCCGGCGATGTCGTCAAGGGAGACGCCGGGCTGGGCGAAGAATTCGTCGAGCCATACGATAGGGTCGTGATAGCCCTCCAGGGTGCCGTAGTTCATCGCAGGCGAAATGAGTTTCATCCCGGTTTCCTTCGAAAGGGCAACGAGGTCCGGCCAGAGCGCCGCCGCTTCCGCGGGGGTCATCCTCGCCTGATCGGTGAGGTTGGGCTCATTGAAAGCGAGGATATACTGCGCCTCCGGGTGTTCCCTCTTCCAGGTCCTGATATTGTCTGAACTGTAATTCCCGTTCCACGCCATAGGGCACCAGTCCATCTCATACTCCCTGAAAAACGCCTCTGTCGTAGAGGAAGGGAGCCTGTTGGACCAGTCGTAGGACCAGCAGACCGCATCCCCGAGTAGCGGAATATCCGTATCCGGAAGCGTCCCGAAATTGAAACTCACCCCCCTTTTCGCGCTACGCGACTGCGTCAGAGTATAGCTGACGGGTTCATCGGGGTCATCCGTGTGATCCTTTTCGCAGGATACAGACGACACGGTCGCAACAATGGCCCACGCTGCCACAATCACACCGCCGAGCCCCGCCGCATTCATATGAGAACGGAAATTCATTTCTGATAAACCTTTACATAATTGATATACATCGACCTGTCGCCGTCTGCGAGCGCCGTGATGCCGTCCGCATTCCAAATCCCGGGGAAGTTCCCGCCTACAGCAAGGTCATAGACGATGAAAAAGTCGTGATGGAAATACTTTCCCGTAGCCCATTCCCCGTCGGTCGAATCGATATTCATCTTGTAGTACGGCTCCACATCAGGATATTTGTCCATATCCAGATACATCGCGACTGCTGTCTCGTCCCAAATCAGGGTAAAAAGATGGAATTCGCCGTCCTGAATGCTGTAGGGAGCGTTGGACGAACGGGCGTAGTTAGGATAACCGCCATCCTTGTAGAATCCCCAGTGACAGGCTCCGTTGAAGTACGTTTCCTGAGTGCCGTTTTTGATTCCCGTGGAATGGCCCATCTCCACTATGTCGATTTCGCCGCAATTAGGCCAGGGATTCGCGTCGATATCATTCCCGAGCAGCCAGAAAGCCGGCCAAAGCCCGTTTGCGGTCTTCGGCATCATTATCGAGGACTCGATCTTGCCGTGGGTAAAGAAACGCTTGTTCTTAGTGTTAAGACGGCCGGAGGTGAACGCCTTGTTGTTGTAGTCCTGCTTTTTCGCCGTCAGGACGAGGCATCCGTTTTCCACCGTTACGTTCGCCGCGCGGTAGAACTGCAGCTCGTTGTTGCCGCCGCCGTTGCCGTTGACTTCGATGTTCCAGTCTTCAGTGTTAAGCTCCGTGCCGTTAAAATAATCAGCCCAGACGAGTTTGTAGCCGTCAGTCTCTCCCGTTCCGGTCTCGTCGTCCCGTCCTTTAGGGACCTCAGGAGCCGGATTTTCTTCCTTCAGAAGGTCGTCCTCCTTGTTCTGATTGCAGGAACAGGAAGAGAATACGAGTGTCACGAGGGCAAGCACTCCGGATAGTATCTTTTCCATTGCAGTAGTTTTATCTGGAAGATGCAGGCAGATCCCTCCGCCTGCACCTTAAACGGATGATTACTTCTTGTAGAAGAAGACAGCATCAAGGCTGAGGGTAGTACCGGCAACTCCACCGGAAAGGCCGCAGAAGATATTCTGGCCAAGAGGTTCGGCAGGGTCAGCGGTAAAGTCAATGCCCATATCGGAGACCTTGATCTCATACTCGTTCCACTCGTTGGCGACAAACTTTCCGTCGTTGGAGATGGGGGTAAGGAAATTGAAAGTGTTGCCATTGTCAACAAAAGGCTCGCCGTCACCTACGGAGAACTGATAGTTCTTGGTGCCCCAACCGGGATAGAGAGCGTGAACGGTGTTAGCTGCACCCTTGTAAGCGAAATGGAAATAGTAATCGCCGGTAATGCCGCTCATCTTGCTGAAGCTGGGATCCGTGTTCTTGAGGAACTCACCGAAACCGGACCATCCGGCATCCGGCTTGACCACAAGGCACATATACTCACCCGCAACACCGTAGAAGTTCAGTCCTTCTGCGGTACCGCCGTCATATCCGTTCCAGACATAGAGGGGACGGGTTGATGCCTCGTCATCGCCACTCTGCATACGGATGTCAGCAGTTACCTTGTTTTCAATCTTGGCATAGGTCTCTCCGTCCATAACGAGAACGAAGTAATCGGAGCCCTGAAGCGAAGCGGGAAGGTTTGACTCTTCTCCCTTCTTGTCGTCGTCGATAAGGTCATCGTCCTTCTTGTCACCATTGCACGCGACAAAGCTCATTGCCACTGCCGCGCTTGCGAGAAACATAAAAAACTTTTTCATAATGGATTTTGTTGGTTAATGGTTAATATTTTGGTTTAGGATCATCAATTGTAATTGGGATTCTGCTCGAGGTTTCCAAGCCGCTGCTCCTCCTGGGGAATGGGGAAGAGTTCGTGCTTTCCGACGGTGAAGGATGCCATTTCAGCCTTCGCCTCCGCCGTCTCACCGGCCTGGTACGCGTCCATAACTTCCTTGACGGTGCCCCAGCGGCAGAGGTCGAACCAGCGGTGACCTTCCATCGCAAGTTCGACGCGGCGCTCGTGGCGGATGGCCTTCCTCAGGTCGTCGAGATTGTCCGCATAAGAGCCGTAAGGGAACGCAGGGAGGATCGCTGCGCCGCCCCTCGCCCTCGCCCTGACATTCTCGAGCATAGTCTTCGCCGTCGCCGGATCATTGCATTCAACGGCAACCTCCGCAATCATCAGATACACATCCGAAAGACGGATCTGCTGATTGTTGATGGCTCCGCGGGAGTCGTGGTCAAGATGAGCGTATGTCATTGTTGACAGGTCCATAATCGCACGCTTGAGGGAAAGGTAGCTGTTCCCGAGGTAAATTTCTTCTGCTGCGTTCGTTATCTGAGATGCTGACGGGCCGTAAATCGTTGCATCACGGCGGGGATCGCCGGCCTCAAACTCGTCGTAGAGGTTCTGGGTGGGGTGATTGAATCCCCATCCGCTCTCCCCGTAGAGGGTTCCGCGGGAGCGGGTCAGCTTCACCGAGAAGGTTCCGCGGGAGAAGCCGTTGCCCTCGCCGTAGTCACTCTGGCCGTCCTCCATATACTGGATTTCAAAAACGGACTCGGGTCCATTTTCGCCCGCAAGGGTGAAGTTGTCCGAATAGACGGGGCAGAGGGAATATTCCGCCGCCTGGTCCGTCAGGAACTTCTGGCCCCACGCCTGCGCCTCCGAGAAAGCCTCTGCGGCTGCCGTAGCGTTACCTTCGCGCTGGTTATACTGGGCAAAGTAAAGGTATGTCTTAAGGAGCATCGCCTGCGCGGCGCCCTTTGTCGCACGGCCAAGGTCAGCGGCCGGATAGGCGCTCTTCAGCGGAAGGGTCTCCTCCGCCCTCTTCAGATCAGAGAAAATGAGCGTATATACATCCTCAACTGTTCCGCGGGGCTTGATCCAGTCCGCGCTGCTGTAAACCGGAGCGGTCTCCACAGGGACACCGCCGAACATACGCACGAGGCGGAAATAGTAGTATGCGCGGAGGAAGCTGGCTTCGCCCTCAAGACGGTCGCGAAGCTCTGCCGTAAGCGTCTCGGTGACCGCCAGTGCAGGAATCTGCTCAAGGGCAAGATTTGCACGGGCGATTCCTTGATACTGGGCCCTGTAGAACTGGAGGACGATGCCGTTGTTGGCAACGACCTTGAAGTTGTCAATATCGTACAGGTCCGGACCGTCGGCCACGTTCTGGCCGCCCTTCAGGGCATCGTCAGAGGCTATGTCGCCGAAGTACCACTCCGGAAAATATCCGTTCTGGTATTCCCACATAAGGGGCGTGTAGACCGCTGTCGCGACTTGTACCGCGGATTCTGCGGAAGTGAAGAAATCCGAAACGCGGTTTACCATAGGCCCGTCTTCCGTAAGCCATTTGTTGCAGGAAACGAGCGAAAGTATTGCTGCTGAAATTGCTATAATCTTTTTCATCACTTCTAGAAGTTGAGGTTGACACCGAGCATAAGGGTTCTGGACTGGGGATAGTTACCGTAATCCACGCCGCCTCCGACTTCAGGGTCGTAGCCGGTGTATCCGGTAAGGGTAAGCAGGTTGGACCCGGAGAAGTAGAAGCGCACACGGCTCATTCCTACCTTTTTCGTGAGGGTCTCGGGAAGGGTGTATCCCAGCTGGACGTTCTTCAGACGGAGGTATGCGCCGCTTTCGATAAAGCGGGAGTTGTTATCCTTATTGTGGGAGCCTCCGAGGGGGTTGGGGATAACGCCGTCCGGATTCTCTGTTGTCCAGACGTTACGCATCGTAGTGGAAAGAGTGGCCTCATTTCCGGTTCCTTCGGTGCGGAGACGGAGGGCGTTGTAAATCTCGTTGCCATAAACTCCCTGGAAGAAAACCTGCAGGTCGAAGCCATTCCAGTAAACGGCGCTGTTCAGGCCATAGGTCAGCCAGGGGAAAGGATTTCCAAGGTCCTGAAGATCGTTGTCGTCAATCTGACCGTCGCCGTTGACGTCTTCGTAGCGGGCATCGCCGGCGCCGTAATTCTTTGCGGCCTTGTATTCACCTTTTTCGTCCTTAGCCCACAAATGCTCCTTCACTTCGTCTTCCGTCTTATAGATGCCTTCGTATTTGTAGCCCCAGAAAGTGTAAAGCGGCAGACCTTCCGTACTGATGGTACGGTCCCCGTACACGGGGGCGCCGCCGTTAAGGGCAGTCAGCTCATTCTTGATGAAGGAAACGTTTCCGCCGACGCTGTAGTCCCAGTCGCCGTGGTGGTTCCTGTGCTCGAGGGTTATTTCGACACCGGAGTTACGCACCGTACCTACGTTTGCGGTAGGGGCGTAGCGGTTTCCTACGTGGGCCGGGGCGGTAACGCCAAGAAGCATATCCTTCGTATCTCTCTGGAACAGGTCCACAGTACCTGTGAGTTTGTTTTTCCAAAGGCCGAAGTCAACACCTGCATTCAACTGCTCAGTCGCCTCCCACATTATGTCCGTGTTGACGAGGGTAAGGATTGTCGCGCCTCCGGCAAGGGACTGGTCCGCCCCGAGGACATAGTCCACAAAGGTAGGGCCGCTGTTGAATATTGTCTGGACGGATGCGTTGTCGCCGATCTTGTCGTTACCGATACGTCCCCATCCGGCACGGACCTTAAGGGATTCGAGCATATCGGGCTTGCGGAACCAGGGCTCGTTGTCGATTCTCCAGGCCGCAGCGACGGAAGGGAAGAAGCCCCAGACGTGGTTCTTGAACTTGGAGGTTCCGTCAGCACGGAAGTTTACGGTCACCATATAGCGGCTGTCGTAGCTGTAATGGGCCCTGCCAAGGAAGGACTGGCGGCGGTTCTGCGCCGCGCTGTCTCCGGCGGGGTTGCGGTCTTCCGTAGTCTGGGAAAGGTACCAGTTGTTTTCGCGGGGAACGAGGATGGAGCTTCCCGAGCCTCCGATGGAGTCATAATTGTACTGCTCCATCGTCATACCGCCCATAAGGTTGACGCTGTGCTTCCCGAAGTCCTTCATCCACGTGAGGGTGCTTTCGAAAATAATGGTGGAATAGCGGCTCATCGACTTCTCGAGGAAGTTCTTGTCCATCTTGTCGAAATTCGAAATCTCGTATGCCTCCTTGAAAGAGCGGTGGCGGTTATTCGTCAGGTCCAAAGACACGTCGTTGCGCCATACAAGGCCCTTCAAAGGGGTAATCTCAAGGAAGACGTCGCCAACCCAGCGCTCGCTGTAGTCCATCGGATGTGTATAGTCCACCATCGCATAGGGATGAGTGACATTCTTGAAGTTGGACGCCGCCGCGAGCTTCCCGCTGAGGTCCACTCCGCCTGCGGTCTTTGCTCCGTCGGGATAGTACACCGGGTCCCACGGGGCCATTGCAATCGCAGCCGACAGGACGGATGCCTGAGCGGAGCTGCTGTTATTCATCGCCGTACGGCCGTGGGAGGTCATAAAGCTGAGGTTCTCCCCGACCTTGATCCATTTATTGATATTATAGGAAGAATTCGCGCGGAGGCTGAGGCGGGTAAAATCGGAGCCGATGATCGTTCCGTCCTGATTGAACCAGCTGGCGCTCAGCGACCACTGTCCCTGCTGATTGCCGCCATTGATGCCGATATGATAGTTCTGTATGACGGCATTCCTGTTGAATACAGCCTCCTGCCAGTCCGTATTGACCTTGGAATAGTTCAGGTTCGAGGGATGATACTTGGAGGTGGAGCCTATCAGACGGGCGCGGATCCAGGCGTCGAGGCCGTCGTTTTCAAGGATACTCGCTCCGCCCACGGTTCCAACCGTTGCGAGAGTCTTCGCAAACTCCTGAGGGCCCATAAGGTCCAGCTTCCGCCAGGGGTTCTGGATACCTGCATAGGCATCGAAACTGATGCTGATCGTTCCGTCTGTATTACCCTTTTTCGTCGTCACAAGGATGACGCCGTTTGCGCCCCGGGATCCGTAAATCGCCGTTGCGGATGCATCCTTGAGGATTTCCGTCGATGCAATGTCCGAGGGGCTAAGGTAAGAGATGTTGTCCACGATGACTCCGTCAACGACATAGATCGGAGCTGCGTTATTGACCGTACCGATACCACGGATACGGACTTCCGCCGCAGCGCCCGGCTGTCCGGAGGAGGCATTGACCGTAACGCCTGCCGCAACGCCCTGGAGGGCCTGGTCGAGACCGGCGGCAGGGGTCTTCTGGAGCTGTTCCCCCTTGACGGAGGCGACAGAACCCGTAAGGTCGCTCTTTTTCATCACACCGTAGCCGATCGCGACGACCTCATCAAGCATAAAGGCATCCACATCGAGCGCTACATCTATCCTCTGCCCGCTTACCACGACCTCCTTGTCAGCGTAGCCGATGTAGGAAAATACGAGGGTCCCGCCCTCGGGAGCAGAAATGGAATACTTGCCGTCGAAATCCGTTTCCGTTCCGGAGAATGACCCCTTCAGCATTACTGCGACGCCGGGGAGCGGAGAACGGTCCTGAGCATCCGTCACGACACCGGTGACGGTGATGTTCTGGGCGAATGCAGACAGTGCAATGGCCCAAAAAACGATAATCGAAATGATCTTTTTCATCAAGAAAACTGTGGCTTTCGTTTTATGTTACGCCTGCAAATATATACGTGCGGGCGGAACAATCTCAAAAAACCACCTCACAAAAACTCAACAAAAATCAGAATCGACTCAACTTTACCTCAACAATAAAACTATTAAGCATTGATTTATAATATTTTGTTCATATATTTGCCTACACAATTTTTTTCAAAAATGAAACTGCGTCTCAACATAATACTGTTTTTACTTCTCGGGCTCCAGTTATCCGCGAGTCCCCTCCACCCGGGAATACGGAACTACACTAAAGCCGCCTATCACGCCGGGGCCCAGAACTGGGATATAGCAGAGGCTCCTGACGGGAGCATATATTTCGCGAACAACTTTGGACTGCTCGCTTTCGACGGACATAATTGGGATCTCTACCGGGCAAACAATTATACTGATGTCAGGTCTTTATGCATTGACCCGGAAACGAGGAATATCTATATGGGCGCATCGAATGAGCTCGGGGCTCTCTCGTTCAATGACGGGCAGTGCAGCTACACCTCGCTCCTAAGGACGGAGGAAACCGGGACCCTTGGGGAAATATGGGCGATACACAGGGTTGAGGGGAGGATTTGCTTCAGGGAAAACAACAAAATCCGCTTCGTGGGCGGGGACTCCGGTGTACAGACCTTCACCTTTGAAAGCGCCATACAGTGCTCCGGGGTCATCGACGGGATTCTGTATCTTGTCATCCAGGGAAAAGGAGCCTATCGCTACCAGGACGGCGATTTTACCGCGGTCCAGGGAACCGGAAACCTCGCGGGAACAAATGTCCGGACAATCCTTAAGGCGAAAGATGAGATTCTTTTTGTCACGGAATCAGACGGAATCTTCTCCCTTGAAAGCGGAGCGCTGCATCCGTCCGCTCTGGCAGAAGGAATATCCAGCGACAATATATTCTGCGCTACCGCGGCCGGAGACATTCTTGCAGTAGGGACTGTCTCGGATGGCGTTATCCTGAAAAACACGGCAACCGGGGATATCCTGCAGTTTGATACGGGCTGCGGACTCCAGAAAAACACCGTTTTGAGTCTCGCTTTCGACAGGGCCGGGAATCTCTGGCTGGGGCTCAACAATGGCATTGACTGCCTGCTGCTGAACGAAGCGGAATGGCGGCTTTTTGACGGAAATGACAACTACGGCGCCGGCTATGCGGCGGGTGTTTCCGGAGGGTTTCTCTATCTTGGGACCAACCAGGGCCTTTTCAGGACCCGATATGACGGCTCGAGGGATTCCCTTTCCGGCGAGCCTGAGCCGTGGGGCCACATTCGCTGGCAGGTATGGGCTATCGACGAGTACGACGGGCTGCTTTTCTGCAGTCACGACAAGGGGCTGTCCGTCATTGGTCCGGACGGAACGGTGGACAACATTCCCCTTCCGGGATGCTGGAAGGTAATTCCCCTTAAAGGAAATCCGGATTATCTCCTTGGCAGCACGTATTACAATCTGTTCCTCCTTGAGAAGAAAGGCGGAAAGTGGCGCTTCGCCGCCGGTGTTTCGGGTTTCGAAGAGGCAAGTAAATCCTTTGAGGAGGACCCCCTGGACGGGAGTATCTGGTTCAGCCACTGGATAAAAGGATTGTACAATTTCAAGCTTTCTCCGGAAAAGGCGCTCGTTTCAGATATAGTCTATCACGGCGCCTGGGACGGTCTTCCTTACGACAGCAGCAACTATCCGGGGATTTACTCGGGCAGGATTGTCATTTCAACCCCCGGCGGGTTTTTCCGCTACGACGAGGAGGCTGGCAGGATGGTCCCGGAAGAGGGGTTGAATTCGAAATTCGACGGACTTCCGGTATCTGTCCAGACGACGCAGCTTTCGGATTCGCTGTATTATTATTCTTCCGGCTCCTTCCAGGGAGTCGGGATTGGGGACGGGCCTGTGGACTCGCTGTCGCTGAAGGGGCTTGCGGAAAGAAGGATCGCCGGGTTCGACTGCACGAAAATGCTGGGCAAGGATATTCTGGTAAACACTGAGGACGGGTTCTCGCTGATTCTGACGGACCGGCTGGAGAGAGGGAAAAAGACAGCGAACCCGGTATATATCAGGGATGTTTCCGTTCTCCGGGGCGAGTCTGACAGCTCAGTTTTCGTATCCAGAAGACCGGCGGATGAGCACATAATCCGCCTCCCCTCGGGAGACAACTCCCTGCGTTTTACCGTCAGCTGTCCTTCTTTTGCGAACGATCCACTCGCTGTCACATACAGCTGTATGCTGGATGGGTATGATTCCGGATGGGCCGCCCTGAAGGGGGAAAGTTCGAAGGAATACACCCGCCTCCCGGGCGGAAAATACACCTTCAAGGTCAGGGCGACGGATCACTACTCCGGCTCCGAGAGCGAGACTTCCATCGGTGTCCATATCGCGACTCCCTGGTATCTGAGCGGCTGGATGATACTGGTTTATTTCGTGCTGGCGGTCATTTTTATCACGGGGCTGTACCTTATGGTTTCGAGCAGGGCGCGCAGGAAAGAAGAGCAGCGCCAGCACCTGCGGGAAGAGGCGCTGAGACGGGAGCAGATGGGCCTCGACCTCCGGCGGAAGGCGGATGACCTTGCCGCCTCCACAATGAATAACATCCGCAAGAACGAGGTGCTGATTTCCATCGCCAGCAGCCTCCTTAAAATGGAGGACCAGGACAAAGATTCCCGGCGGTCGACTATCCGGAGGCTGCGGAGCGAGATTCAGGAAAGCATCGAGCACGATGACGACTGGGGGAAGTTCTCGGAGAATTTCGACATTGTCTATTCGGACTTTCTCAAGCGGCTTTCCGCGGAGTACCCCTCGCTGAACGCCTCCGACAAGAAGCTCTGCGCGTATCTTCGCATGGACCTGTCCTCAAAAGAAATCTCCCCGCTGCTGAATATGTCCGTCCACAGCGTGGAGACGACGCGCTACAGGCTCAGAAAAAAACTCAGGCTTTCCAAGGGGGACAACCTGAGCGATTTCCTGAGAAATTTCTGATCCCTCCCTAGAGGTTGGGATTCTCTTTCTTCCAGTCTGAGACTGCGGGGACGATGCCAAGGGAGACGATTTCGTCACGCATCTTGCACAGGTGCTCGTAGGAAGCGTCGAGAGCGGCGATTTCCTCCGGAGTCCCGTCGGGCATCGTGTAGTGGACACCGGTAGCGTCGATAACGGTGGGCATTGCCATCATCACGTTCTTGTACTTACCTTCGTTGACATAGGTTCCGGCAGGCCAGGTGAACTTGTCTCCGCCCATCGAAGCCTCGATCATCTTCACTGCCTGGTAAGCGGGGCTCTGGAAGGAGCTGCGGCCACGGAGCTTGATGATGTTGGATCCGCCCTGGATTGTGTTGTGCTTGATCTCGGCGAAGCGCTCCCCGGAGAGGCCCATCTCAGCGAGGGGCTTTCCGTCGATGAGAACCTTCGATGCGAAAACGGCCATTGCCTCGCCGTGACCGCCGTAGGTGTGAGCCCCGGTGACTTTGGACTGCTGTACGCCGAATTCCCGGGCCAGCGCCTCCTGGAGGCGGGTGCTGTCAAGAGCGGCGAGGGAAGTAAGCTGTGAAGGCTTGAGGCCGGAGTGGATAAGGGCCGTCAGGGCCGTGACGTCTGCGGGATTGAAGATAACGACGACGTGCTTTACGTCCGGGCAGTACCTGCGGATGTTGTCACCGAATTCGGCAGCAATCTGGCAGTTGCCCTTGAGGAGATCCTCACGGGTCATCCCTTCCTTACGGGGCGCTCCGCCGGAAGAGATGATGTACTTTGCTCCGGTGAAGGCCTCCACCGGATCAATCGTGGCGGTAACGTTCGCGCCTTCAAATGCGCAGTGGTCGATTTCAGCCTGGACACCCTTGAGTCCGGGCTCATAGATATCGTAGAGGCATACGTTGGGGGTAAGACCAAGCATAAGGGCGGACTGGGCCATATTGGAACCGATCATTCCGCCGGCACCTACGATAAGGAGTTTTTCATCAGTGAGAAATTTCATATCTGATTGATATTATGTGTTTTTTCAAAAAGCCGTGCAAAGTTACAAAATTTCCATTATCTTTGCACCGAAAATTGTAACAACAAGTATGGAGCCTCCCAGTTCTGCCATAGCAGGTAACTCATCCCTGGTGCCGTCCGCCTCGGACGACCCCTTGTCGTACAAGCTATAACACAGATGATTATAAACCCGGCCGCCCGTATGGTGCGGTCCCGGGCGGAGACTCTTTTATGCTAAACATATGGGACTGTACCTTAAAAAGAAACTTGAAAACGAAGCCAGAATCGGTATCTGGCAGATTACGGAGACAGAGGACGAACTGATCGCCCTCAGCTCCACCCCCTCGGACGAGATGGAAGAGATCTCGTTCATCAAAAGCGAGTCCATGCGTAAACAGCGCCTCGCCGTCAGGGCCCTTCTCAACGCGATGTTCGATGAGAAGGTCTACCTTGGCCACCACGACAACGGAAAACCTTACATCGAAAACGATTCCACCAACATCAGCATTACCCATACGGACAAGTACGTCGCCGTAATCCTCCACGAATCAGAGGACGTCGGAATTGACATAGAATCCCTTGACAGGGACTTTTCCGCCGTGGAGAAAAAGGCGCTTTCAGAGGATGAGATCGAGGATCTCGAGGATGACGACAAGCGCAACGAGCAGCTCGCGATCTACTGGTGCACGAAGGAAGCCGTCTTCAAGAGGCTTTCCGTCTATAACCTGGATTTCGCGGAGCAGATCGAGGTGGAACGCTTCCATCCCCGCGGAGAAGGCGAGCTTGAGGCTACCTTCATCGACAAGGACGGAGACGAAGAGCAGTTCGAACTCGAATACATCACCTTTGACCGCCACGTACTGGTATGGCTGGTAGGGTAATCTCCGATTTCACGTCGGGAGATTACAAGGAAGGCTTCGTAACAGAAGTTCCCCAGGAGTTCGTACCGAAGGGTCTTACAGAAGAAACCGTCCGTACCATTTCCCGCCTGAAAGAGGAGCCGGAGTGGCTCCTCGAATTCCGTCTGGATGCTTTCAGGCGGTGGCAGGCAATGCCTGCCCCTAAATGGGCCCATCTGGACCTTCCGGAAATCGACTACCAGGACATAATCTACTACGCCGCCCCCAAAAAGGACGAAGACAGGCCCAAGGAAATAGATCCCGCCCTTGAGGAGACATTCGAAAAGCTTGGGATTCCCCTTGACGAAAGGAAGGTCCTTGCGGGTGTGGTTGCCGTCGATGCGGTCTTCGACAGCGTTTCCGTCAAGACGACGTTCCAGAAGACGCTGAAGGAAAAAGGAATCATCTTCTGTTCCTTCTCCGAGGCAGTCAGGGAGCATCCGGACCTCGTGAAAAAGTACCTCGCCTCCGTCGTTCCTCCGGGAGACAACTACTTCGCAGCCCTCAACAGCGCCGTCTTTTCCGACGGCTCGTTCTGCTACATTCCCAAGGGCGTACGCTGCCCGATGGACCTTTCCAGCTATTTCAGGATCAACGCCCGCGGGACCGGACAGTTCGAAAGGACGCTGATCGTAGCCGATGAGGGCTCATACGTAAGCTATATGGAAGGCTGCACCGCTCCCATCCGCGACGAGCAGCAGCTCCACGCCGCCGTGGTCGAGATAATCGTCGAGAAAGACGCGGACGTCAAGTACTCCACGGTCCAGAACTGGTATCCCGGCGACGCGGACGGAAAAGGCGGAATCCTCAACCTCGTAACAAAGAGGGGCCTTTGCCGCGGCAGCGGAAGCCACCTCAGCTGGACCCAGGTCGAAACCGGCTCCGCCATCACCTGGAAATACCCCTCAACTATTCTCAAAGGCGATAACAGCGCCTCCGAGTTCTACTCCGTCGCCGTCACGAACAACCGCCAGCAGGCTGATACCGGGACCAAGATGATCCATCTCGGAAGAGGGACCAAATCACGGATAGTCTCAAAGGGAATCTCCGCCGGAAAGAGCCAGAACAGCTACCGCGGACTCGTCCGGATGAACCGCGGCGCCGCCGGAGCGAAGAACTACTCCCAGTGCGACAGCCTCCTCATCGGCAGCGACTGCGGGGCCCATACTTTCCCGGAAATCCGGAGCGAATGCCCCACGGCCGTGGTCGAGCACGAGGCTACGACATCGAAGATTTCGGAGGACCAGCTGTTTTACTGCGGGCAGAGGGGAATAGGTCCGGAAGAAGCCGTGGGCCTTATTGTCAACGGGTATGCGCGTGAGGTTCTCTCGAGGCTTCCAATGGAATTTGCGGTGGAAGCGCAGAAGCTTCTCTCCGTTTCACTTGAAGGATCTGTCGGATAATGGAATGGGCTGAAATCATATTGTTCTGGATCGGGGAAAGGGCGGTCACCCTGATAGACGTCGCGACGTCCCTGCTGGGCCTTACCTGTGTTTTCCTCGCCGGAAGGAACTCGAAGTACAACTTCTGGGTAGGATATCTGTATACTGCGGCGCTGTTCCTGATGTTCCTCGACAAGAATCTCTACGCAAGCCTTATACTGCAGCCGGTATCGCTCGCGATAAACATAATGGGCCATTACCGCTGGACTCATCCGCTTGCGGAGGAAAAGAGTTCCGAAGATGCGGGAGCGCTCCGCGTGTCTATGCTGACGTGGAAATCGAGGATAGTGCTGCTTCTCGCGATATTCGCGCTTGCCTTCGGATGGGGCCTGTTCCTGGACCATCTGTTCCCCAAGGATCCCCACCCCTACCTCGACAGTGTCGTTACCGTGCTGATACTGACGGCCCAGATGCTCTCCGCGATGAAAAAGTGGGACTGCTGGATTCTCTGGCTCGTTGTAAATGTTACCCAGATTGCGCTGCACCTTAGTGTAGGCAATACATTTATGCCCATTGTGTGCGCGCTTTACCTCGTGAACGGCCTGTGGTCGCTTGTCACCTGGATGAAACTATATAAAAAGAAAGCATGAATTCTGTTCTTGAAATAAAGGGCCTCAGGGCCGGTGTCGACGGACACGAGATACTGCACGGGATAGACCTTCTGATCCGCCCCGGCGAAGTCCACGCCGTGATGGGCCCGAACGGAGCGGGAAAATCCACTCTGGGCGCCGTGCTTACCGGAAAACCCGATTATGAGGTTTACGGCGGAACGGTCTCCTTCGGCGGCAGGGACCTCCTTGCGATGGCCCCGGAGGAGCGCAGCTGGGCCGGACTGTTCCTGAGTTTCCAGTACCCCGTTGAAATCCCCGGCGTAACCATCACCGCATTTATGAAGGCCGCCGTCAACGCCCGCCGCCGCGCTGAGGGCCTGCCGGAGCTGAAGGCTCCCGAGTACCTCAAGCTGCAGAAAGAGAGGATGGCGCTTGTGAAAATGAAGCCGGAATTCGCAAAGAGAGAGGTGAATGTGGGCTTTTCCGGCGGAGAGAAAAAGCGTAACGAGATATTCCAGATGGCAATGCTCCAGCCCTCACTTTCCATTCTGGACGAGACCGATTCCGGCCTCGATGTGGATGCCCTGAAAATCGTCGCCGACGGGGTCAACGCCCTCCGTACCCCTGAAACCTCCACGATAATAATAACCCATTACAGGAAGCTTCTCGACTACATCCGTCCGGATGTCGTGCACGTTCTCAAGGAAGGCAGGATTGTCGCTTCCGGCGATTCTTCACTCGCCGATGTCATTGAGGCTGAGGGTTTTGACAAGTTCTAGGCCGATGGAGGAAAACAAGACATACCACAGCAGCGGACACGGTTCGTACATCGCCCCGCCCCCGGGAAAATTCTCCGTCGGGGCAGGCGAAAAACTCGATCTGAGTTTCCTCGTCCTGCCGGGCGAAAGCCGGGACATCGACGTCACGGTGGACCTCGAGGGGGAAGGCGCCGAACTCTCCGTCCGGGGCATCTATCTCCTTAATGCGGACGAGCGCGTCCGGGTCCGTCTCCTTGTCCATCACAAGGCCCCCCACTGCATCTCACGCCAGATTTTCAACGGCGTCGCAGCCGGCAATTCGGATTTTGCCTTCGAAGGTACGGTAGTGGTCGCCCCCGGCGCAGACGGCACTGACGCAGCCCAGACCAATCACAACATCCTTCTCTCCGACAGCGCCAAGGCGGACACCAAGCCCGCGCTGGAGATTTATGCCGATGACGTCAAATGCTCCCACGGGGCCACCGTGGGCAAGCTCGATGAATCCGCCCGCTTCTATATGCGGTCGAGGGGGATTCCGGAGGCCGAGGCCCTCCGGTTCCAGATACTGTCGTTCCTCTCCCCTGTCACCGTGGGCCTTTCTCCGGAGGATACGGAGAAGGTGGAAAGTGCCGTTACCGCTCTCGTCGGATGAGATTGAAACGGGCTCATATCGCTCTGATTATCGCCCTTGCGGCAGTTTCCTGCAGGGGTGACGATATCTACGACATCTCCGGGTATGTAAACCCATCGACGCCTTCGGTGCCTGAGGAGAACAAGCCGGATGACGGGGATAGCAAGCCGGATGACGGGGATAACAACGGCGATGGAAACGGCTCAGGAGAGGTTGAAACTCCAAATCCTTTCGACGGATGGCCCTCCGTCGATACCGGGCTGCCGCGGCTTTATATCGACACGGAAAACGCCAGGACCATCAATTCCAAGACGACTTATGTCAATGCGACATTCTCGCTGGACGGCGTTGGACGATGGACTAACTTTATCGGCAGGACGGGACAAATCCGCGGAAGGGGCAACACGACTTGGTCCTGGCCCAAGAAACCGTATCATTTCAACCTGGACGAGAAAGCGCCGCTGCTCGGGATGGAGTCCAACAGGCACTGGGTGCTGCTGGCTAATTTCATGGACCCGACGCTGATGAGAAACATCGTTGCGATGAAGGTTTCATCGCTCACGTCGCTGGAATGGACCCCCTCTTGCCAAAGCGTGGAATTGTTCCTTAACGGCGTGCACAAGGGTAATTATCTTCTCATCGAAAAGGTCAGGGTGGGGAAAAGCAGGGTGAATATTTCCGAGGACGGGTATCTTCTGGAACTGGATTTCCACTACGACAATCCGAACCAGTGGAAAGACCACAACATTCCCTTCGCGGTAAAATACCCGGACCCCGAGGATATCACTCCATCGCAGCTGAGCTACATAAAAGGCTATATCCAAGACGCGTCAAATACTATTTACGGCTCCTCTTTTGACGATCCGGAGGAAGGCTACGTGAAATATATCGACGTGGACTCTTTCATAGACTACTGGATTGTCTATGAAGTTATGACAAACCACGAACTGGGCAATCCCGGCAGTGTATTTTTTCACAAGGAAAAGGGAGGAAAACTCGTTGCGGGCCCTTGCTGGGACTTCGACTGGGGCGTTCTGACATTCAACACCAACAACGGAAAATACGCCCTTGTCAACGGGAACGCAATATGGTATTCGAGGCTCAGGAAGGATCCCCTCTTCGAGTCCAGACTCAAATCCCGCTTCGAGGAGCTGCTCCCGGAGCTGGAGAAAATCCCGGAGTTCATTGACCGGACCGCAGACTATCTTGAGGCGTCCGCAGCAATCAACAGGACCCTCTGGGACCCCTCAGGGGACAAGATTTCCAACGGGGGAAATATAATCAACGGCGACGAGAATCTTTCGTTCCGCGCCGCCGTTGACAGGATCAAATCGACTTACCTCACACATCTGGAGGTAATCAGGCAAAAGCTATAAATCGTAGCCGGCAAACTCGATGTCGTTCAGGGCGCGAGCCTTGAGTTCAGGGCTGTCCTCGCCTGCGGCTTCGACAAACTTCTTGACATCAGCGGCCCTACCCTGGCGGGCGGCGATGATGGCCTTGAGATAGATGCACTTAGGGCACTCGCAGTGGATTTTCGCGGAAGCCTTCTCAAGCTGGTCCGTAAGGATGTATGCGAGGGCGGGGTTGTGGCAGCATCCCTTTGAATCCTCGAGGAGAGCGACGGCTTCGTCATAATTGCCCTGAAGGATTGCGACGATGCCCATATTAGCCTCTGCGTCATCGTTAGCCGCAGCGCGGAAGAAGTTCGCCGCCGTTTCGAGGTCGCCGTGACGCAGTGCGACGACTCCCTTTGCGTTACTGATCTCGGGACCGCTGAGCTTGCAGGCGTTGAGATGTTTCTCCGCAGCCTTGTCGTCTCCTTCGTTCAGCAGGAGGACTGCGAGGTTGTAACGGGCCTTGTCACTGTCGAATTTCTTGATGGCCTTGTTGTAAACGGCCTGCTTTGCGGCGTCGCTCGATACGAGGGTCGCTGCGCGAAGGAGAGCCGCCTCGCTGAGAACGTCTTCATCCTCATCAAGCAGCTTGAGGAGTTCCTCCGAGGTAGGATTAGAATACTCCACGGTAGCGATAAGCCGTGCGCGGCGGAGTTCGGGAAGGACCTCAGCCTTGAGCTCCGTGAAAATTTCGGAGAGGTTACGGATTTCGCTTTCGCGGACTGCAGGGTCGCTGTACATCGACAGGACGCGGAGAATGAGGTCCTTGTCCTGGATGTCGGACTCTGCAACGAGGGCCTGGAAGCCTTCCCAGTCCTCACCTGCGCTCTTTACCTCAGGAGGGGTAGCGTCTGTTCCCTTTGCGACCTTGTCCCAGGCCTTGGAAGCGCTCTTGGAGCGGTTCTCGGAGAGCTTGTTGTTAAGGGCCTCAGCTCCTTCAGGGGAAGCATAAGCGACGATTTCAGTCCCCTTGACCACGGCACGGTCGTTCTCTTTCGCCTCCTCGAGGACCTTCTGGAGTTCCTTGATGGAAGCGGAGGAGAGTTCGCTTGAGCGGACGTCCGCGCTGTTTACCTGATAGAGGATCTGGCCTTCCTTGGTAACGGTGTAAGTGTCCACATATCCGTCAGGGAGGAGGGAAACGACTCCCTTGTCCTTAACGAGCATATAGGTCGTATTCGCTCCGTCAGCAACCTTCTTCACGGGAAGGGGAATGTCCTTTTTGCCGAACAGGACTGTGCTCCTGAGTTCGAGGTAGCACTTCTCCATGCCTTTTACGTAGTCGAAATGGACCTTCTCCGTAACGGTCTGACCGTCAGAGGAGACAAGCTTGTAGTTGTCTTTAACCTTCTCGCCCTGATAGACGAACTCCTTCATCGAGGCCTCGCCGCCTTCATAGACGATGACCGGGGTGACTTTGACGATTGCCTTGGGGTTGAAGTAGCCGGCGGGATAGGTTACGCTGACGGTTGCATCGATTTCGCCAGCGACAACCTCGAGGACCGAGGGCTCACAGGTTACGGTAACCTGTTCAGCCATTTTGGTCATTTTGTCGATTGTGGAGCAGGATGCCGCTGCAAGGACTGCTGCGGAAGCTGCAATAACATAGAGAATCTTTTTCATTTCAAATTGTGTCTTATGATTGAGCAAATATAATAATTCTTTTTGTAACTTTGCCTGACTATGGACCTGCAGGCGTTAAAAAATAAATACGACATTATCGGCAATGACCCGGACCTTGGCGAGGCCCTCGAGACCGCGGTCAAATTCGCCCCTACCGGACTGAGCATCCTGATACAGGGAGAAAGCGGAGTGGGCAAGGAGAACTTTGCCAGAATAATCCACCAGTATTCCCCCCGGCGGAACGCGCCTCTTTTCGCCGTGAACTGCGGCGCCTTTGCCAAGGAACTCGTGAATTCGGAGCTGTTCGGCCACGTCAAAGGCTCCTTCACCGGCTCCACAGAGACCCGGAAGGGCTATTTCGAGGACGCGAACGGCGGAACCCTGTTTCTCGACGAAATCGCCGAACTCCCGCTGGAGTCCCAGACGCTGCTTCTTCGGGTCCTGCAGTCAGGAGAGTACCGGAAAGTGGGCTCAAACAAGATCGAGCATACCGATGTCCGTATTGTCGCGGCGACCAATGTCCATCTTTACGAAGCCGTAAAGCGCGGTAAGTTCCGCGAGGACCTGTATTTCCGCCTCAGCGCCGCCCAGATCCGTATCCCCCCGCTCCGCGACCGCGGTGAGGACATCTACCTGCTTTTCCGTAAGTTTTCCGCTGATTTTTCCGATGCGACGGGAATGTGCAAGGTTTCCCTCCGTCCGGATGCGATACGCCTTCTCGCCAGTTACCGCTGGCCGGGCAATATACGCCAGCTAAAGGGCTTTACGGAATCGCTCACCGCACTGGTGTCGGAGAAAATAACCCCGACCCGCCAAAGGATCGAACTTTCCGCAGCGGAACTCCGTCCTTTCATGCCCCGGGAGGAAGGAGACCCTATCCCTGTGGTCTATGACAGCTCGAAGGGCCCTACCTCCGGCAGTTTCTCAAACGATGAGCGGCAGGCTATCCTGAAGGCTATTTTCGACCTTCGAAGGGACGTTGATGAACTCCGCGCCCGCATGGACCGGAAAGAACTTCCGGCGCCCGCCCCGCAGCCTCCGAGGGACAATGCGGAGTGGCAGAGCGAAGAGCCGGAGTCTTTCGAAGTGCCCTCAAAGATTGTGGACCTTCCTCCGGAAAAGAACCTTTCCATAAAGGAAACGGAAGAGGAGCTGATACGCAAGGCTCTCGAGAAGTACGGCGGAAACCGCAAGAAGGCCTCCGAGGAACTCGGAATGTCCGAGAGAAACCTCTACAGGAAACTTCCGGAGGAATACAAGAAAAAGAAGAAATGAAAGTCCTGAGAACACTCATACCCGCACTCGCGGCGCTCATTGTCAGCTCCTGCGGCATCTACTCCTTCTCCGGAACCTCCATCCAGGCGGATGTGAATACCATCACAATCCCTTATGTGGAGTACCGGGCGCTGAGGGTTAATCCTTCCCTGTCCAACGACCTTACGGAAGCCCTTCAGGAGAAGTTCCGCAAGCTTACCCGTCTCGAGCAGGTGGATGTGGACGGGGACCTCGAGCTGGTCTGTGAAATCACCGGATACGACGTGAAGGCAACCGCCGTCACCGCCGGAGAATTCGCTGCCCAGAACCGCCTCACCGTCACGGTGAAGGTCCAGTTCACCAACAAGAAGTATCCGGAAGACGATGTGGACAAGTCCTTCTCCGCATACGAGGACTATGACTCGAACAACTCGCTGGATGCCGTAGAGGCCAGCCTCTGCGAAACAATTGTCGAGAAACTCTGCGAGGATATATTCAATGCAACTGTAGCGCAATGGTAGCAAAGGGATACATAGACCTCGGGTCCCTCACGCTCGAGGAACTTGCCGGAGTGGTGAACATCTACCCCTGGTTCGCCGGCGCAAGAAAGGAGCTGTGCCTGAGGATGTCCAGAATCGGCAGCGACAACTGGGGAATAAGCCAGTTCGCTGACGCGGCCCTCTACATTCCGGAAAGGGGAATCATATCCTCTATGGTCAGAAGCGGCGAGGACTGCTCCGACAGCGAGGCGCTCGAGATCCTGAAGACTTTTATCGCCGCCCCGGAGCAGACACCGAAGGCCGAGGAGACCACAAAGGTCCACGTCGTCGGCGGAGACTACTTCTCCCAGAGCGAGTATGACAACGTCAAGACCGGAGGCGAGGGTATCTTCTCCCGTCTTGCGGCATCCTCCAAGGACGACGCCTCCACAAAGGAAGACGCCCCTGACGACATCGCAAACCGCTTCCCTACCGAAACCCTGGCGGAAATCTTCGCGGAACAGGGATGTGTCGATGAGGCCCGCCGCATTTATTCCCGCCTCAGTTTGGAAAATCCGGAAAAAAGCGCTTACTTTGCATCCCTTATTGAAAAATTGAACTAAAAGATATGAACGCAGTATTCACAATCCTCGTGGTCCTCGTGGTCCTTGCATCCATCCTTCTGGTGGTTGTCGTGCTCCTTCAGAGCGGAAAGGACGGCGGTCTCGCCACTAACTTCACTTCGGCAAACCAGGCTCTTGGCGTACGTCAGACGGCTACTTATCTGGAGAAAGCCACCTGGTATCTCGTAGCTTTCATCCTCGTGCTCTCCATCCTCAGCGTATTCGCAGCCCGCGGCGGCTCCAAGGCTTCCGTGAACGATCAGGTTGGCTCCGAACTCCAGGAGCAGGCAGCCCCTGCAGCAGAGGACTTCAACGCCTCCGACGTATTCCAGCTCGAGGGAGAGGCTGAGAACTAGTCTCCCGCGGCTGACATTTTGTCAGCACAAACCCCGAAGGAACATAATTTGACCTATAGCCGCTTGTCCGCATCCGGGCAGGCGGCTTTTCCGCGCCTTGACTATCTCTCTGCCCGGCCGCGGACAGAAAGGAGGTTAAATTATGAATCAGAACGAAAATAACAGCAGTTTCCTCTCGAGATTCGCAGTGAATCTCAACGAGATGGCTTCCAAAGGGAAGCTTGACCCTGTCATCGGACGGGATGACGAGATAAGGAGGGTGCTTCAGATCCTTTCCAGAAGAACCAAGAACAATCCTATCCTCGTCGGAGAGCCCGGCGTGGGCAAGACGGCTATTTCGGAAGGGATAGCCCAGAATATCGTTAACGGCCGCGTCCCGGAAAACCTTAAGTCGAAAACGATTTATTCCCTGGATATGGGCTCGCTGATCGCGGGCGCGAAGTATCAGGGCGAATTCGAGGAGAGGCTGAAGGGGGTGGTCAAGGAAGTCGTGGACTCCGCCGGAGAGATTATTCTTTTCATCGACGAAATCCACACGCTGGTCGGCGCCGGCAGGTCCTCCGGCGCGATGGACGCGTCCAATATCCTTAAACCTGCGCTCGCGCGCGGGGAACTCCGCACCATAGGCTCGACAACTCTCGATGAATATCAGAAGTATTTCGAGACGGACAAGGCTCTCGAGAGAAGGTTCCAGATGGTGACGATTGACGAACCCTCCCCTGCGGAATCCATTGCAATCCTCCGTGGTCTTAAGGAGCGCTACGAGAATCATCACAAGGTTCGCATCGAGGACGACGCCCTTATCGCGGCTGTCAACCTGTCCCACCGCTACATAACCTCGAGATTCCTCCCGGACAAGGCTATCGACCTTGTGGATGAGGCGGCGTCGAAGCTTCGGCTCGAGATGAATTCTGTCCCGGAGCCCATCGATGAGCTCAACAGCGCGATCCGCCAGAAGGAGATCGAGCGAGAGGCCATCAAGCGGGAAGGCGTTTCCCTGAAGATGGAAAAGCTCGAGAAGGAACTTGGGGAGCTTAACACAAAACGCGACGCCCTGATGAAGCGATGGAACGAGGAAAAGGATATTCTCTCAGGACTGCAGGACGCACGCTCCCGGATGGAAGACCTTAAGATTCAGGCAGCATCGGCCGAAAGGGCCGGCGACTACGGCAAGGTTGCTGAGATCCGATATGGCAAGATGACCGAGCTCCAGCAGAAGATAGACGAACTCTCCGCCAAGGCGGATGCAATCAAGGAGCCCATCATTACCGAAGCGGTAACCCCCGAGGATATCGCAGAGGTCGTCGCGAAATGGACCGGAATTCCCGTGAAGAGAATGCTCGAGAGCGAAAAGGACAAGCTGCTCAGGATGGAGGCGGAGCTGCACAAGAGGGTTGTGGGGCAGGACGATGCAATCCGCGCCGTTTCCGACGCGGTAAGGCGCTCCCGCGCAGGGCTGTCGAACGAGAAAAGGCCCATCGGCTCGTTCCTGTTCATGGGAACGACGGGTGTCGGAAAGACCGAACTGGCGAAGGCGCTTGCGGAATTCCTGTTCAATGATGAGAATATGATAACCCGTATCGATATGAGCGAGTATCAGGAAAGGCATACGGTCTCGCGTCTTGTCGGCGCGCCTCCGGGATACGTCGGATACGACGAGGGTGGCCAGCTGACAGAAGCCGTCCGCCGTAAACCCTACTCCGTTGTCCTTCTCGACGAGATTGAAAAGGCCCATCCGGACGTGTTCAACGTCCTTCTGCAGGTCCTCGACGACGGCCGGCTGACGGACAACAAGGGGCGTACGGTTGACTTCAAGAACACCATCCTGATAATGACATCAAATGTCGGGGCGGATATCATCCAGAGCTATATGGAGAAGCTGCCCGAATCCGACCCTCTCGACGTAGCTGCGGCCGCTGAGAGGCGCCGCCTCCTCGACGAGTGTGCCGGAAAGGTCCGCGATGTGTTGAAGATGACGGTCCGTCCGGAATTCCTCAACCGTATCGATGAGATCATAATGTTCGATCCTCTCTCCAGGTCCGACATCCGTGAAATCCTGAGGATGCAGATGAGAGACCTTCAGGAGAAGCTCTCCGAGAGCGGAATCACAATCCGGTTTACTCCGGAATTTGAGAATTATATGGTCTCCGCAGGATACGACCCCGCATACGGCGCGCGGCCCGTTAAGAGAATTATGCAGAAGGAACTCGTGAACCGCCTCGCTACGGCAATTCTCTCCGGCACCGTCCACAAGAGCTCGACCATAACGGTCGATTCCGAGAACGGGGACATCGTTATTCGGTAATCACGACTTTTTTTGTTATTTTTGCGGATAGTCACTCTTTTGTGAACTTTCAATCCGTATGGAAAAAAACATAGGCCTTTTCAACGACAGCTTCCCTCCGGTAATGGACGGGGTCGGGATCTGCGTTGAGAATTATGCAAGGTGGATGCAGGAGAGCGTGGGCGGCGTATCCGTCATAACTCCGAGAAACGTCGGCGCAAGCTACAAGGATAAGAAATACGAGGTGCTGGAGTATATCTCCGCCCCGGTACCGATGCGAAAACCATATGTGACGGGTGTGTCGGAACTTGACCCTGTGTTTATGGCGAAGCTCTACCGCCGTAAGTTCAAGATTGTCCATTGCCACTGTCCGTTCACGTCCAGCTGGGCCGCGGAAAGGGTGGCGAAGAATCAAAAGATTCCCCTCGTTGCGACATTCCACTCCAAGTACAGGGATGACTTTGCCCGCGTCATAAAGATTGACCCCGTCGTGGACGAGGTCATAAAGGCTATCGTCAAGTTCTACGAGAGGGCCGATGAGGTATGGGTCCCTCAGGAATCCGTCAAAGAAGTGCTTTACAGCTATGGATACAAGGGGGAGATAGAGGTGATGGCTAACGGATGCGACTTTGTTGGCGATTACTCGCCGGAGTTCCTTGCTTCTTCCCGCGAAGCGCTTGGAGTGGGACCGGGGGAATTCGTGTTCCTTTATGTAGGACAGCATATCTGGGAGAAGAACCTCAGGTTCACGATCGAAGCTCTCGCGAGGATTAAGGATCTGCCTTTCAAGATGTTCTTCGTGGGGACAGGCTACGCGGAAGGAGAGATGAGAGAGCTTGTAAAGAGCCTCGGCATTTCAGACAAGGTATCCTTCGAAGGCCGGGTAACGGACCGCGGGAAACTGAAACAGTACTACGCCGCGGCGGATCTTTTCCTCTTCCCTTCACTGTACGACACTGACGGGCTCGTAGTCAAAGAGGCTGCGGCGCTCGGTACGCCCTCGATAATGATGAAGAAGGCATCGGCATCGGGTATGCTCCGCGACGGAAAGACGGGCTTTCTCATCGACGACACCCTGGAAGGCTTCGAAGCGGACCTCCGCTGCCTTTATGCGGACAGGCCGATGCTCCGTGCGGTTGGTCTTGCGGCCTCCCGCAGCATCGTCCGTTCCTGGAAAGACATCGCCGAAGAGGCGATGGACCGCTATAACCACATTATTTCACGCCAGAAACTGATACACAAGATATGAAAAGAATCGTCCTCGCTGCAGTAGCGGCAATCATCGCCACCTTGGGCCTTGACGCCAAGGGTTACCGCGTCGTCTCTCCGGACGGCGCGCTCGAAGTGAATGTTTCCGTAGGCTCAACCCTGACCTGGAGCGTCGCCCGGGAGGGCGTCTCCCTGGTTGCGCCGTCCCCTCTTTCGCTGACTCTTGAGGACGGTACCGTGCTTGGGCACGGCAGCCGGATTTCGAAGGCGAAGACCACGAGGATTGACGCGGGGGAAGATACGCCGCTGTTCAAGAGGGCGTCCATCAGGAACCAGTGCAATCAGCTTACCCTCTCCAGCAAGAGGTTCGACCTCGTATTCCGCGCGTATAATGACGGCGTCGCCTACCGCTGGATAACCAAGAAGGCGGAGACCGTAAAGGCAGAGGAGTTCCGCCTCTCACTCCCGGAGGACTGGTCGATGTGGGTCCCCTATGTCCTTCCCCGCGACACCTTCGAGGGCCAGTTCTTCCAGTCCAGCGAGAACACGTATGTAAAGCACGCGGCATCCGCGTGGGAAAGCGGCCGTATCGCCTTTATGCCCATCACGGTCGACGCCGTCTCCGGAATCAAACTCTGCATTACTGAAGCGGATCTTCTGAACTATCCCGGAATGTATCTTTACAACAGTGACGGAGATTCCACTCTCGAGGGTGTGTTCCCCCGGTATCCGAAGGATGTCGAACAGGGCGGACACAACCTTCTCCAGGGAATTGTCAAAACCCGTGAGGACTACATCTACAAGGGTTCCGCCGGAGAGGCGCTCCCCTGGAGAGTCGTAATCGTAGCGACTCAGGACAAGGAGCTTGCGGAGAGCGATATGGTATTCCGTCTTGCCAAATCTCCGGAAGGGGACTTTTCCTGGGTGAAGCCCGGAAAGGTCGCCTGGGACTGGTGGAACGACTGGAACCTCTACGGAGTGGACTTTGTGGCCGGAATCAATAACGAAACCTACAAGTATTACATTGACTTCGCCTCGTCCCACGGCATCGAGTACGTCATTCTCGATGAAGGATGGGCCGTTAATCTCAAGGCGGACCTCCTCCAGGTAGTGCCGGCGATAGACCTTCCGATGCTCGCCTCATATGCCCGCGAAAGGAATGTCGGACTTATCCTGTGGGCAGGATACTGGGCCTTCAACAGGGATATGGAGAATGTGTGCAAGCACTATGAGGATATGGGGATTGCGGGGTGGAAGATTGACTTCATGGACAGGGACGACCAGCAGATGGTTGACTTCTACGTCCGCGCTGCCGAGGTCGCCGCGAAACACCATCAGGTTGTAGACTTCCACGGCGCCTACAAGCCCACGGGCCTTAACAAGACCTATCCCAACATCCTCAATTTCGAGGGTGTCCACGGCCTTGAGCAGCTCAAGTGGGGCGACGGTTACGATATGCCCGAATACGACTGCACCATTCCCTTCACCCGTCTTGTCGCAGGCCCGGCGGACTATACCCAGGGAGCGATGCGTAACGCAACCCGTGAGAACTACCGTCCGGTCAATTCGGAAGGGATGAGTATGGGAACCCGTACCCACCAGCTTGCTGAGTACATCATCTTCGATGCGCCCCTGACAATGCTCTGCGACTCTCCTTCAAACTATATGAGGGAGGAAGAGTGCACGGAGTTCATCGCCTCCTGCCCTACCGTATGGGATGAGACCGTCGCCCTCGACGGAAAGATTGGCGAATACGTCGTTATCGCCCGCCGGAGCGGCTCTGTGTGGTATGTCGGCGCAATCTGCAACTGGACACCGCGCGATATCGACATCGATCTGGCTCCCCTTGGTATCGAGGCGGCAGACGTAACCCTCTTCCGTGACGGCGTCAATGCCCATCACGCAGCCCGCGACTACAAGAAGGAATCCTTCAGCATCTCCGACGGCCATATCCGGGTCCATCTCGCCCCGGGCGGCGGCGCCGCTGCAATAATAAGGTAGGGATTACACCTCTGTTGCCGTGGAGAACTCCTCCAGGAAGCGGAGGTCGTTTTCAAAATAGTGACGGAGGTCGTTGACCTGCCACTTGAGCATTGCAATGCGTTCTACGCCCATTCCGAAGGCGAAGCCGCTGTATTTTTTCGAGTCGATGCCGCTTGCCTCCAGAACGTTCGGGTCAACCATTCCGCAGCCCATAATCTCCAGCCATCCGGTTCCCTTGCAGATGTTGCATCCCTTGCCGTGGCAGATATTGCAGGAGACGTCGACCTCGGAAGAAGGCTCCGTGAACGGGAAGTAGGAGGGGCGCATACGAATCTCCGCGTCAGGGCCGAACATTTCGCGGGCGAACATCAGGATTGCCTGCTTGAGGTCAGCGAAAGTGACGTTCTCATCAATGTAGAGGCCTTCTACCTGATGGAAGATACAATGGGCCCTCGCGGAAATCGCCTCGTTGCGGAATACGCGCCCCGGACAGACGACACGGATGGGGAGGGGCTGGGTTTCCATCGTACGGACCTGGACCGATGAGGTGTGGGTCCTCAGAAGGAGCGGATTAAGGTGGCCGTTGGAAATGAAGAAAGTATCCTGCATCTCACGGGCGGGATGGTTCGGAGGGAAGTTCAGGGCTTCGAAAACGTGCCAGTCATCCTCAATCTCCGGGCCCTCGGCAACGGTGTAACCTACCTTGCGGAAGATATCTACGATTTGCTGACGGACAATGGAAACCGGGTGGCGGGAGCCCAGCGGAAAGGCGTCTCCGGGCATTGAAAGGTCCTCACCGGAGGCCCCCTTGACGGATGTTTCGCCGACAGCTGTCTTCATCTCTTCTATTTTTGCCGTGGCTATCTTCTTGATTTCGTTAAGCCGCTGGCCAAATTCCCTCTTGAGTTCGGGGGCCACGGTACGGAACTCGTCAAAAAGGGCCGTTACGGAACCCTTCTTCCCGAGGAAATGGATCCTCGCCTGCTCAACTTCCTTCTGGGTACTGCACTTGAGCTCGTTCAGTTCACTCAGAACCTGCTCAATAGCCTCTTTCATCTCGCTCATATTCTCGTCGTATTATTTAAGATTATTTCTTCTTACGGGCGCCTTTGTCCGACCCCCTCCGGGGCTTTTCAACCTCGCCGCGGCGCTTCGCCCGCTCCGCCCTTTCGCGGCGGGCGATGCTCTTTGTGTATTTCTCCCACTGCTCAGGGGTGAAATAGCGCATAAAGGAACTGTCGATCCTTTCCATCCACTTGTCGGAGACGGCCTGGGCGACCGAAGGGTTTGATACCTTCGCCTTCTGGAGCTCGGCGAACTCATCGTTCAGGGCGTGATAGTCGTGGTTCAGGGTTGAGTCCACATAGAAGACCTGCCAGTACTCAAGGTCAAGAAGGTCAGTGAGTTTCTGCACCTGGGCGTCTATCGCCTCCATCATCTTTTTCTCAACCTCCTCCGGACTCGTCGGGCCCTGGGCCTTCAAGGAAAGGGGAAGCAGCAAAAGTGCCAGTGCGGCTATTTTTATACCTGTTTTATTTTTCATAACTTTGCGGGACAATCGCAAAATTAGCAATATTTGACAAAACGGACAAGAATATGAGAAAATCCATAATAGCCGGGTCCATCGTTGCGGCGGCGGTCACCGCCCTCGCTGCCGGTGACGCCCTGGCCTGTACGAACGTCATCGTAACAAAGGGAGCGAGCCGCGACGGATCGACGCTGGTCTCGTACGCCGCAGACTCGCACTCTCTCTTCGGCGAACTGTACTACCATCCCGCAAAGGACTGGGCTCCCGGAACAATGCTGAAGGTCTACGACTGGGATACGAACAGGTATCTTGGGGAGATTCCCCAGGTGGCCCATACATACCAGACCGTGGGCAATATGAATGAGTACCAGCTCATCATCACCGAGACAACCTGGGGCGGCCGTCCCGAACTCGAGGATAAAAAGGGCGGTATCGACTATGGTTCGCTCATCTATATTACCCTCCAGCGGGCGAAGACGGCGCGCGAGGCCATAGACATCATCGTCGATCTGGCAAACACCTACGGCTACGCCTCCGAGGGGGAGACCTTCTCCATCGCGGACAAGAACGAGGCCTGGATAATGGAACTCATCGGCAAGGGAATGAACATCCGTAACGGAGTCAACCTCCAGAAGGGAATCGTATGGGTTGCCCGCCGCGTCCCCGAGGGTGCAATCTGCGCCCACGCAAACCAGGCCCGGATAGGGACTTTCCCCCTCGACGATCCCGAGAACTGCCTCTACGCCCCGGACGTTGTCGAACTTGCCCGGGAGAAGGGATGGTTCGACGGCGAGGACAAGGACTTCAGTTTCAAGAAGGCCTACTGCCCGGTGGACTTCGGGACGGTCCGCGGCTGTGACGCCCGCGCCTGGAGCGCATACAACATCCTCACGAACGGATGGTTCTCCTTCTACACTGAGGACGGCGACCCTGTCACAAAGGACGCCTTTGCCTATATCGACTATGTGATGGGCTACAACCTCGAGATGGACCTGCCGCTGTTTGTCTATCCGCGCACCCACATCACCGTCAAGCAGGTCGCTGACGTGATGAGGGATCACTTCGAGGGTACGCCTATGGATATGAGCCAGGATATCGGCGCCGGCGGAAACGCCCTGCCGTATCGCTGGAGGCCGATGGAGTGGGAAGCAATGGGCCGGAAATATATAAATGAAAGGGCTATCGCTACGCAGCAGACGGGCTTCTGGATGGTCGGGCAGGCGAGAAACTATGTCCCCGACGTCGTCGGTGGAATCCTCTGGTTCGGCACTGACGATGCCGCAACGTCATATCTTACGCCCATCTATACCTCCACTACAGAGGTCCCTGAATGCTTCCGCGTAGGAAACGGCGACCTTCTCCACTACTCCCCCAAGTCGTCCTTCTGGATCAACAACCGCATCTCCAACGCCTGCTACAAGATGTACAACGTAATGGCCCCGACAGTCCGCGCCAGGGCCGATGCGTTCGAGTACGACCAGATGTTCCGGAAGACCCATTCTGTTGACAGCATGGCGGTCGTTATGTACAATGAGGTTGTTATCAAGCTCCAGAAAAAGATTTCCTCGAACCGCGACGTGATGGTTTCGAGAAAGCCCTTCTCCAAGGTTACAAAATACGTTACCAAATATACCGTAGAGACGGCCCAGGACCAGTTTAAAAAGTGGGTCGCCCTCGAAGAGGAACTCCTTGTCAAGTACATTGACGGTAACGTGAAGCCCCAGGATGAAAACGGCAACTTCCTCCACACGGAATACTCCACCGGCCAGCCGGCATCGATAGAATGGCCCGGCTATACGGACCTTTGGAAGGAAACCGTCGCGGCTGAAGCCGGCGAGGTACTGAAGGTTGTTGAGGAATAGGGCCGGAAGCTTGTTGAGGAATAGGGCCGGAAAATTTGCAGGTCAATATTTTTTTCGTACATTTGCAGTCCCGTCCGTCAGGACGGGGTTTCAGGACACCTGATTCCGGAGGGGTGGGTGAGTGGCTGAAACCAGCAGTTTGCTAAACTGCCGTACGGGTAACTGTACCACGAGTTCGAATCTCGTCCCCTCCGCAAACGGAAATGGCATCGCAGCGCAGCTGCGGTGCTTTTTTGTTGGCGGGCCCGTCGAAAGCTTGCTTTCGTAAGGGTCTGACAGCGAAAAAGCACTTAGGGAACGAAGTGACCGGATGCCATTCTCAGTTTGCAGGACCCCTCCGGGAGGAAAGAGATAGCGGCGGCCCCCCGGCCGCCGGAATCTCGGAGGGGAATACCACGGGCCGCCTGCTGGCGGCTTTTATCATCACCGACCACAACTACGACGCCATTTCCACAGTGGCTTACAACCTCTTCCGATACAAAGTGACCCCCTGCGTCTCTTCTGAAAGTGACCCCCTCTGTACACGAATGTGCAGAAAGGGCGTAAACGAAAATGCAGAAAAACGGCCAAAAATTGTAAATTGGTGTACAGGGCGTACACGAAAGTGCAGAAAAACGGCCAAAAATTGTAAATTGGTGTACGGAGAGGACCTGGTGCAGGATTACAACGTGTCTGACCCTTTTGAGCGCTGCTCAAATGGTATTTTCGGCACATATTCGGAGTATTCCAAGAAGAATACGTCCTTCAAGATTAAGAGTTCTAACAATTCCACCATATCATCCCTGAAGGCGTCTAAGACGCTATTCCGCGCCTATCAGTTCAAGCCGCTCTTGAAGTTTTTGAATTCGCCATCACGGCGCCTGTTGGTGGCTGGGAATGGTTGCGGAGAATGAGGGAAAGGAAGGTGTATGGCGATCTATATGGGCCGATGGGCAACTCGTCGGCAGCATTTCCGTTGAACGAAAGTCCGACTATGAGTACAATGTTGGCGAACTGGGCTATATGATTCTGACGCCGTTGTGGTCGAGGGGTATCGGCACGAAGGCTGTTCAGCAGATGTGCGGAATCACTTTTGAGGGGGGCCAAACAGGTTCCCTTTTTTTTCTCTTTGAAATTGCATACCTTTGCAATAGACTAGAAAAAAGAGTTAAGTGTATGACACAGATTGTACTTACAGTTCCCAATGGAGAGGTTTCCTTCCTTTCTGCTCTTGCAGAGAAGATGGGGTGGAGTTTCCAGACCAGTGAGAACCTTGTCGAGAAGTTCATCGCTTCCTGTCCGACAGATGTCAGTATTTCAGATGAAGAGATTCAGGCAGAAGTGAATGCTGTCAGATACGGAAGATGAAAGTAATACTCGACACAAATATTTGGATATCCTTCCTCCTTGGTAAAAGATTGACCATCCTCAGGGAAATCATTGAAATGGAGGAAGTGGAGATTTATGTGTCTGATGCCTTGCTCTCTGAACTCAGGGATGTTGCTTTCCGACCAAAGTTTCTTGGCATAATAGGGTTACAGGCAATTGTCAATCTGTTCGAACTCATACATGCCAAATGCAGAATCATCAATGGATATGCGGATGCAGAGTCTGCAATCCGTGATATAAAGGACTTGTATCTTCTGTCAATGGCAGAAAGCATCCCGGCAGATTATCTTGTGACAGGTGACCAGGACTTACTTGTTCTCAAAAATCACCTAGGGACAAAGATTATAACATTTGCTGAATTTGTTTTGATAGTTCAAGGGAACCAGACCCACTAAAATCCGGTGCATTTTTTACATCAAAAAGTTGCACCAGAATAAGAATAGTAGTGATTTTTGCAAAAGCCCTCACAGGGTTACCCCTTGCCATCTAATTGCTTAAAGTGCAATAAATCATTTATTTACACTGTTATGATGAGGGATGCACAGGAATGCACAGAAAGGGTGCAACACAGGGGGTTAGTATCGTCCCCTCCGCCAAACGGGAATGGCATCGCAGCGCAGCTGCGGTGCTTTTTTGTTGGCGGGCCCGTCGAAAGCTTGCTTTCGTAAGGGTCTGACAGCGAAAAAGCACTTAGGGAACGAAGTGACCGGATGCCATTCTCAGTTTGCAGGACCCCTCCGGGAGGAAAGAGATAGCGGCGGCCCCCCGGCCGCCGGAATCTCGGAGGGGAATACCACGGGCCGCCTGCTGGCGGCTTTTATCATCACCGACCACAACTACGACGCCATTTCCACAGTGGCTTACAACCTTTTCCGATACAAAGTGACCCCCTGCGTCTCTTCTGAAAGTGACCCCCTCTGTACACGAATGTGCAGAAAAACGGCAAAAAATTGTAAATTGGTGTACGGGGCGTACACGAAAATGCAGGAAAACGGGCAAAAATTGTAAATTGGTGTACGGGGCG
>FLNX01004390.1_pt1 | contig 36603 bp, 32 predicted proteins | sample 1140341 | NCBI WGS metagenome assembly FLNX01 (sample SAMEA3878208, study PRJEB12797) | bioreactor metagenome | biome: Moose rumen | place: Sweden | collected 2011-10 | reverse complement strand
AATTGGCTGTTTGAGAGACTAACTAATTATGCCTATGCCGTATTGATAGGCTATTATTACTCCATCTACCATTTCGTAGACCGTTCTCCACGTATAAGATAACGTGAGTTTGACGAATTGTTTATTACGAAATTTCATAGTAGCAATTTTCAAGGAAAAGGTTGTCAGGTTGACAAAACACCGATAGCCATTGCGTTTGCGACCTTTTTGAGGTTGTCAAGGTTGGCATAAGGTTGACAGAAAAAGCAGGGTTATAGCGTAATGTTTACGTCGAACTCACGTTAAAATCAGTTACTACCTGTAGTTTGCCGAATGCTTACCAAACAACACCATGGGCAAATAAAAAAGAGGATGTGCCTATTTTGACACACCCTCCTCTATCAACTTTTACCAATTTAATTATATTCAATCATCCTATTTCTATTTTGACTCTATTTGATGGAAATTGTATTAGCTTCAAAGTCGTAGACAACAAGATCATTGTTATTGTACTTCTCAAAAGGATTCAATGAAACACCTCTAGAATTAGCATTTGTCATATCATACCAATAAGCTTCGTCATCATCAAAATCATACAAGAAATAATATGACCCACCTAACTCCACATCATCAACAAATTCATTTCCCATGGTATAAAATTCACCATCATTAGATTCTGCATAAAATCGGAAAGAAGCATTTTTAATCGGGAAAGTAAAGAAATAACCTGCAGCCCCCGAATATTCTGAATCATAGTCAAATTTAATTTTATAAAAATTAAAAGTACTTTCACTTCTTGTTGAATAATCTATATTCCCAAGATTATCAAATGAGACATAATCACATGCCTGTTTTCCCATCAGCGAATATGTTTGGATAAACGAATATTTGTTCCAATGATAAAATCGCACGAATGCAACAGCTCCAGCATTCTCTATATCAATACTAATCGTCTCAGTATTCTCACCAATAGAGAATTTCTGTATGGTTAATCCAAGAATCTTGTTCTTACCACCAATATAGCCATTATCTGTAATTTTAAACTCACTCAACAAATCTGTTCCACTAAAGGTCCAATAATCTACTGAACTTGTTACATTAGATGTAGCTACTGCTGTATACTGACCTGCTGGCAAGTTCAAATCTTTAGTCATCATCTTCGTATAGGCATCATAATCCTCCGAAATTTTGTTAACTAAAATACCATTCTGATCATATATGAACAATGATACATGTAATTTTGATCCACTCCCGAGAGAAGTTAGATCGCCATTATTATCCTCATATAAGCTATTGACTACTGTAGCAGGATTAACCTTGAAGGTTATAGCCTTCTTAATGGTAACATCATCATTAGAGCATGACGCAAAGATGGCGACAATGGCTATAGCCATTAAAGAAATATATTTTTTCATAGTTGTAGTGTTTTAGAATTTAAATACATCGAATAAATAACCTACAGAAAGCGAGGCATAACTAACCTTGCAAGGGAAGTTGCCAGCCAATTCACAAAATCCGTAATTATAACGGGCAGAAGCGAAGAAGCCTTTTTTAGAATGATAGGATACGCCAATCGTTCCACGAATATCGCCACCCTTCAGTTCACCAATGGAAATAATCGTAGCGGGACCTATGAGTTCATCGGGCTTCTTCGACATCAGGAAAGCGAACGTAGGACCTAACTCAACATTAAACTCCTGAGTGAAATAATACTTGAACAGCACAGGAACCTCCAAATAGCCAAGTTTAATGTTCTCGTTCAAGTCAGTCTTGATATTGTGCTGTCCATAGAGCACCTCCACTTGAACACCACAAGGTCCCGTTCCAGCATCAGCGCCTTGACGCTGTCCGAAATGAGCATTAATTGCGAGACCGCCCTGGAAACCGATACCCGTACGCTTACCTAAATCAATAGGATCGTACTTACTCATCATCGAGAAGTTTCCACCAGCAGTAACACCAAGAGACACGACATTCTTTCGAGTGTCTACAACATCATCGCCAGCACGCTCTTCCTGAGCGTAGACTGACACTGCCATCATAACTGTGGCTGCTAACAAAAAGATTTTTTTCATTACATTTAAAATTTAAATTAATATAAATATGAATTATCTCGGTAATACGCGAATGATTGTTTCCTCACTACTCTTTCCATCACTAAGCGTAGCACGGACTTTCGCATACTTTTCTTTTTTCACATTGGTTACCGCAGCAAAAGTGAAACTGGTATTACTACGTCCTTTCACATTATTGCTCTTGGTGCCTACTTTCTTGCCATCCACGAACAGGGAGACATTAGCCTTACCCGTCTGGTCTCCACTGTTACTAACCCTTACTGTCACATTGAAATTGCGGGAAGGGTCAGCCCATTTATCCGCCGCTTTAGGAGCGGAGATAGAAAGAGAGGCGATGTGCATGTTCGAAGAAGGGGTAGACTTTGGTGTCACTTTTGAAGTGTTAGACGCGCCTGTCTTTGACGTGGAGGTTGAAGCAGTCGTTTTGGAAGTTGAGACTTTTACAGTTTCCCCTACGGTAACTGGCTTCACAATAGCATAATCGACACTGCCCTGATTCCTCCACAGAATAAGGTTCTCATTCCATACCTCCAACTGGTAGTCCATCTTTCCGCTCTTCTTAGGAACGCTGCCAGGAAGGAACGCAAAAGTACGATTTTCACCTTGGGTACTTAATGCCTGGACTGCCATCTCATTCCCTTCACTGTCAATCATTCGCATACGGACCGGAGCGTCAATCAGTGCCTCAGGTATAGCCAATGTCAAATAGCCCTTGTCCACTTGCTGACCTACCACCTCCAGTTTCCTGTTCTCAGACTGAACAGAGAAAGACCCGTCAATCATCCGCAAAATACCATTCTGCCCCTTGTATTGCACGTTGGCGAACTCTCCACGGACAGGCTCAGCCTTATCCATCTGTGCAGGTAGCACGATGACACCATCACGTTTATAGCCATATCGTCCGTTCTCCTGATAAACTGTATAACGGCTATCCACTGCAGCCTGTTGGACTTGTTCGTTATATTGCTGCTCTTTATTACCTACAGAATGATCATAACTGTTGACCATTAGGTCTTTGATGTCGGTCTTAAACTTTCTGACGACACGACCACGGCGATTGATGACATACCCTTTAGGAGTCAGGCTATAGCCACTATACACCACCGCCTCCTGTCCTGAGAAGGTAGAACCGAACACCAAATTGCCCCACCCGACCTCTATCGGCATATACTCAAGGTTGCGATTGACATAATAGGTTTTGTTATCAATTTTGACAGACGCAAATCCATCGCTAAAGGGATATGCCATCTGGAACTGACAAGGAATGACCACGTTGCCATCAGTATCAAGATAGCCCCAGCCACCAGCGCCTTTCACCGGCATCTTACCCTCGCTGAAGAACATATAGCGAGTGGCATAAACCGTTTCTGATACTGGCATCAACTCATAATCGCCATCAGACATAACACCTTCAATCTTCAACTGGTCACCGACCTTGTTCATCACCAGGGCCATACCGTCACGGAAAGGAGAGATACTATCGTATGCCACAGGAATAATCTCGTTATTGTTGAGGTCGAAGAGCCCACACTTTCCTGCTTTCTTCACTTTCAACAGATTGCCATAATTCTCAATCTGGGCAGAAGTAGGTCTGACCGCCCATTGAACGGTTTGTGATTCTGCCATTAGGACTATCAACAGACCTAATAATATTAATAATATACTTCTTCTCATTATAATATACTTTTGATTTTGTCTATCTCCTCATTGATGCGTTCTATATAGTCGGCATCCTTTTGCTCGGTCGCATATTTCAGTGCCTGCTGAAAATAGCCGTTCGCCTTTCTTGCCGCCTCCATAGTCAAGTCTTTGTCATAATTACGGTTGTTTCCCGCTATGCAATCTCTACCCAACTCAAAGAGAGCATGATAATCTTTCTCGTTGATTTTGAGTACCTCCAGCAAAAGTTGATGTGCTTTTTCGTAATCGTCCTTTATACAATTCTCCTGCACTAACACATTACGCATCATCTTGATACTATCAGGAACATACTCGCTACCTGATGATTTCACGAAATACAGGCGGCTCATCAGATAGACTGCGTCAGCGTTTTTCTCGTCCGCCATCTTTTTCAGTTGCTCAAAACCTTCCTTTGCCGTCGCAGGAGTCTTCATCATATCAGCGACTTTTGCCATACCTGTCAATTTAGGACCTTCATGGACAACCACCTTTTTAGTAACTACCTTAGTCTCTGGAGTGATGACAAAGAGATAGACACTGACACCAGCCAACAGCAGAACGGCTGCGGCAACAGCGGCAATGATTGTTTTCGCCCTGGTACTCAAACCTACTCCAGAACCATTCATGGTCTCCAGTGCCACACGCATCTGAGCAGAGGTCTGATAGCGCAGATCCTGACGTTTCTCACAGGCATTGGCAATGATACCTTTCAGTGCTTTGTTCTTAATGGGTCCCAAGGGAATCTTATCCCTCAACTGGTGCTCCAATATCTCATGGCGAGGTCCCTCAAAGGGAGTATGACCCACAATACACTGATAGAGAAGGATTCCCATGGCATAGATATCCGTTGTCTGATTCTGGTGCTGGATATCGCCCAAGGCAAGTTCTGGGGCTGCGTACTCCGGTTTGCCCATAAACTTACCAGCGACCGTCAGTCCCTTGTCGTTGGTGGTCAACGTGTTCATCTGCTTGGCAATACCGAAGTCTATGAGTTTGATATGCCCATCGTCAGTAATCATGATATTTGAAGGGTCGATATCACGATGGATATAGCCGGCATCATGAAGCGCCATCAAACCAGACAGAACATTCATTACGATAGTACGGGCAAAATGCTCGGAATCGTTCTTGTAGTCCTGCAGTAGTTTTACAGCATAGGCAACCTCTTCACCGTTGCGATCTTTCGTCTTTCCCTCCAGCAAGTCGGACAGCGAGACTCCTGTCAGCAGTTCGCTGACCACATGATAATGGCTTTTGACATCACCTAAAGCCGTACGCTCCTTAATCTCGATAAAGCCTAACATCTCCACCAGGTTGTCGTTACGCAACTGGATGGAAGCCTCACGACGGGCACGCTCTATAGCATGAGGTGGCAGGTCATCATACATAAATTTGATGGCGACAGGGCGGGTGGCACCTGTACGCTCATCCACACAGATGCCCTTAAACACCTGTCCCATGCCTCCAACACCGATAGGCTCGTCAGAAGAGTCTAACTGATAGTAGATTCCCCTTCGCTTTTCCGATTCTCCTTGTAATCTTATAATTGCCATTTAAACTACTTACTTTAACTTTTTCTGTATATCTTGTACTTTCTTGGAAAGTTGTTGTATCTTATTCCTCGCAGGAGGTGTGGACACATACTCATCCTTGGTCTTATTTGCTTTGTTCTTATCCACCTTGTCTGTCAAGGGAGAAGTATGTTGTAACTCACGATTGATACCCTCAATGGTAGAACTGAACTTTCCGCTTGTCTTCTTGTCCAATACCAGTAACTGCTCGATGATTTGCTGTCGATACTGCGCCTTCTTCTTGGCTGCTTCTTTCCAATTATCAGCCTTTGCCTCCTCCATCTCCTTAAACAAGTTCAATATCTTTTGAACGATCTGTTGCGGAGTAGCAGAGGAAGGCAGATTGACGGACTTAGCGGACTCTGCGTTTGTCGACTTTCCTGTTGTCGACGCAGAAAGCAAGCGTTCCAGCGAGTCCACTTTGTCTATCAACTCTTTCTGTCTCTCACTAAGCAGTTCCTTCTCATATTGGAGCACTTCTATCTGGGTTAACAGGTCTTTTGCGTTTGAGTTCTTAATATCCTCATAGAGTCCCATCTTAGATATTAAGTCATTGTTTTGCCTCTCTAATTCTGATACCCTATCAAGCAGCGTGCCACTCTGGTTATTTGAGCCCAGAAGTGAGATGTTCAAGATAACACTCAGTGCTAAAAGTGCGCCAAGGGCACCTAAGATGATTTTGACTATTTTGCTCATTTTATCTTTTAATATTGAATCTGCATTCATCTCAATGGCAGCCAGAGTGTGATTATCATGATTCCCACCACTTCCAAATCCTCTGTTGTCAATCTCTGCTGAAAGATTACTAACCAATGACGGTAGGTCTTGTTTTGAGGTAAGTCTTTGAGCCAATTCCTCATGGGGCATGATGCCCCACACACCGTCTGTACAGAGGAAGAAGCGGTCACCCTTGCAATAAGGAACCTCTACTATCTCTGGCACATGGTTATTAGTATTTCCCAAACCACGTGTTATCACATTTGACTGTGGAGAGACACGCGCCTGTTCCTCTGTCAATGCCTTATTGCGTACCAACTCGCCCACCAGGGAATGGTCATTGGTACGATGCACTATTCGACCATGACTGACTCGATAGCAGCGGCTGTCACCCAAGTGGGCAATGATAGCGGACTGTTGGTTGATCAGAATGGCGACCAAGGTTGACCCCATGCCCACTAAGGCAGGAACCTCCTCCATTTTCCGATAAAGTGCGTCATTGGCAATACTGACGGCTTTTTTCATCGCCTCTATTCGAGATGCTTGTGGATTGCTTTCTCGAAGGGAGGCCATCAACTCCGCTTTCACAATGCCAGAAGCCGTCTTTCCGCCAGGTCCTCCACCCATTCCGTCACATACCACCAACAAGAATCCTAATGGTGTATCCACGAAGCCCCCGTCATCTTGATTCTCAGGACGACCTCCCTGCATAGAGTTGGCAACTCCGTGAAGTGGGATCAGACGGGAAGTGAATGAGGTAATCATTTTTTATTCTTATTTACATGTTTGCAGCCACAATGAACATCGTAAACAACACACTGAGCACAATGCTTCCGCAGAATATGATAAGCCCCCACATAGCCCAACTTGCCTGAGTCTGCTCAAATTCCTGAACACTAGACCAATACTTGTTTTCCCACGCCCACCGGGTTCCGTAGATGCCGAAGATGATATTTGGAATCGGACCAAGCCAACAGCAGAATATGTTAATCAAAATGATCCACCAGCAGCCATTAAAGATGCCCCAGATTCCCGAAAGGCAGAATGCCCCCCAGTTCCACTTGGACAGATTCACATCGGGAGACGAAGCAGCCCTCAATGCCTGCTGAACGGGAGTCTCATATTCCGTACCCCTATGAAGATTACTATTTTCCGTCGGAGGGAAGAAAGTGTTTATCTGATTCCAATTAAGTTGGTAACGACCAGCGATCATAATAATATCACCACGACGGATAGGTACCGCACGACGCTTCACCATAATATTATTTATCATCGTACCGTTACTGCTGTTGTCGCGAAACATCAACTGGTTACCATCATAATAGATGGTACCATGATTGTTGCTGGCATAGGCACACCTGTCGTCCAAATAGATGTCACTATTCTTATCCCTGCCTATCGTTACTTCTCTTAAAGTCATAGATTCTTCTATTTAATTATAAAAGGTATCGCCTTTCTTTGTTTGGCATCATAGAGCGTATAGAGTCCTTGACCGCCAACGATATACTCGGCTTTTGTTGTGTTATTGACACTTGTCTCCAATTCCCTTGGACGGTAGACTGCGTTGACTAAATCCTTATAACTGAAACTGTATATCGTATTCTTCGTCTTTTTGTCCTCAGACTTAGATACTTTTACCAACTGATATGCCTCAACATTCGCACCTAAAGGACTATAATATTCGACTGTCACCTTGGTGCTATTATTGGGATTGTGGGTAATGACGACCTTCTCACTAATGCTGTCGAGTACAATCTTGTCGTCACTCTCTTTAACCTTAACAATTACGACCTCCTGACGATTGATAACCACCTCACCCTCCTTCAAAAGGATATCAAACTGAGGATCGTATTTCGGATTCTCCTCTTTACGTGTCTCAACGATATCAGAAAGTTTAATACTCTGTATCGCACCAGATTCTTGCTGAACAAGGAAATAATTCTCTACATCCTTTTTACTGGTATAGTTCTGCTCTATAATGATTCCTCTTGTCTCATTACTGTTCTTCGTCTTCACCACATCCAGCAATTCACTTTGAGAGAATATATCTTGATTGGGGTTGATCGGACGGAAAGTATATTTAATGACATCATTTATTTTAAAAGACTGACGAACATTATTCTTGAGATACAGGGTAAGAATGGAGTCGTTTTCCTCTGCATACTGTCCTTCAAACTCCATACCTGATTTCAACTGATAGATACGGTTGATTCCTGACAAGGCTGTCTTTGACCGCTTGTCGCCCTTAATAGACATCACATCCTTCCAAGGAATCACGTATGTACTTGGAGTCATCTCTAAATATCTCACGAATTCTCCGCGCTCTAAGATCTTCACGCGGGATGTCATCCTATTCTTAGAGGTCACATCGGCAAGAAGTAACGTGCGGTTGTCTCCAACACCGTCAAACTCATCATTATCTTCTGCCCATTTAATCCAATCACTATTCAACTCTCTGACAGTATAGTTCTTCTCATTACTGATAGTCGCATTCTTTGCTTTCAAGCAAATCTCAGCATTATCAGAACGGAATGTCAGGTTTCCATTATCATCTTGCTTCTGGATATAACCACACAGAACAGAACCGTCTTTCAAATAAAGTTTCTGAACGATAACTGCCTCTGCTGTGGCTGTGAAGCCCAATGCTATTGATATGATTGCTAATAATTTTTTCATAGATTCAATAATTATTTTCTTGCCTTATATTTGTCATACATCTCCTTCAAGAACTTTATGTTAGCACCATAGGCAACCTCTGTGCCTCTATGGCTACCCCATACTATTCCTACCAAGCGATGGTCTTTGTCTATAATTGGGGAACCGCTCTGTCCTCCCACCACATTACTCTGAATCTGGAATTGATGCTCATTGGGTGTCTTACTGATATAAGTCCTATGAACTGTAGGACTCAACTCCACTCCCTTACCAATTTTATCCACTAATGAAATACCAAACTGGACTGGATAGCCTATAGTTGTCAACTCATCCTCTTGAGGTATTATTGACATCTCATCTGTACGAGCATTCGCTATATCAAAGAAACCACCTTTAATAATGTCTTCAGGAGTCTTTTTGGAATTTAATCTCAACATTGCAACATCTATTTCCGGGTCTCCACTTTCAGCAATTACCTGACAAGCATGTAAATCCGCTATTGAAGTGATATTTGTTCCTGTTAAGGCAATACCAAGATATTCAAAACTTCCAGAGATATTTAACTTTGCCTTACTCAACCGCTGTAAACGCACTAAAGCATCTAGGTATTCTTCCTTACTTTTTATCTGGGATTGCAGAATATTTAAAATTTTTTGATACAAACTACTTTGTGGAGAAAGCACAAACTCCATTGTCTGTTTGATATTGTCTTTTTCCTCTGCACTTAGATTCTCCCAAGGACAAGCAATATGTCTGTTTGTACCCAACTCTCCATCTGATGATATAAAGAATGCAGTACCAAGACCTCCGAGAGGTCCAACATTTGGATCATTCAATGTACGCAATATCAAATTTGAGTTCGCATCCATACCAAACTCCCATTTTTCTGGCCATCCATTTATTCTTCCCACAAAGGGGTCATCTTCAATGGTTACTTCTATGTAATATTTTTCTAGTACACATGCTGTGGCATTCTGTAATGCTTTCAAATTAGTCTTTCCAGAAGGTAACATCTTATATACCCCAAATCCGACACCAAACAGAATGAGAACAGCGGCAGCGGCACCTAAAATGGTCTTCCACGCCTCACTTGGCCACTGAATCGGGGTGGTCTTCAAATTCACAGGTACGCCACCACAGACTACCGAACTGCTTTTCTTGATGCGATAAGGATTATTTGGAGTGATCTTCTGTCCGTCAACGGTCGTTCCGTTCTTGCTGTGGTCGACAATATACACCTTGTTGTCACGACCTACTTTGATGGTAGCATGATAACGACTAACCGTACCTCCAGAAATCTGGATATCATTGTTGAAATGAGAACCAATACCATAGATTGCCTTATAGGCAGAATTATCCTCTGGCATAGGAATCTGGCTCCATTGCAGTTCCACATCGCCGAAACGTATGGCATCGCCACGGCGAATATTAACAGGTTTGCCTGGCTTGATAGCCTGATTCTGGATAAAAGTACCATTACGACTTCCTTTGTCCTCCAACAGGATGTCACCACTATTCATCAACGTTATCTCCGCATGTAGCGAACTGACCTTCTCACTATGCAATACTATATCGCATGAGGCATCTCGTCCTATTTTTAACAACTTCATAATTATAATGTTTTAGTTATTGATATTTATCCACGCTTACGATTTGTCTTCGGCTCCTCTTTGGGCTCTGACTTCTTGGGTTCTGTTTTCTTCGGTTCTGCCTTTTTCGTGTCATTTTTCTTTGAAGGCACCTTCCCCGCATTCTTTTGGTATACCTTGTTGAGCGAGTCTTGAATATGCTTTTGCATAGAGTCTAATTTCTGTTTCTCCTGCTCTTCCATCTTCTCTTTCTCAGTCTTAAGAGTAGTAGAGTCAACAGCGACAGGAACAGGAGTATCTCCACCTGTGGAACCTCCATGAGTCAATGACTTATATCCCCAAATACCTCCGATGATAAGCAACAAAGCCACAACACCTATAATGACCCACTTGATGATAGCACCTGTTGTGTTAGGAATCAGACTCCAATCAAGTCGTGCCACATGAGCGAATGACACATTGTCTTTACGGGTCACTGGTACTGGCACATTCTGAGCGATACGAATACCATTCACGTAAGTACCGTTGTGACTTAAATCCACTATTGTCATCTTTCCAGATGGGGCTACGTTGAGGGTTGCATGCCTACGGCTTATCACATCACTATTATCATTGATGATAATATCACAGCCCACCTCTCTACCAATTGAATATACTTTCATATAATATATATGTATTTATTGATTGATTTCAGTATTTTGTTTTTTTATCACACTGTTGAGTTTATGAATACTATCCTGTTGCTCTTTGACAACTTTCTTAAAAGAATCCAACTTCTGAACAACAGTCGTGTCAGAAGCCGGAGTTGCAATAGAGGTCTGACCGCTATTTGCCTGAATAATATTCATCACGATACTGATTAGGCAGATAATCGCTAAGATCAGTAATGTTAGTCTTACTTGTTTTGACATTGTTTCTCTTAGTTTTGAGTTAATCTTTGTTTCTACAATAGCAATTGTCAGGTTATCATGTTTACCACCATTGTTTCGACCCATGTTATCAACATACGTGGCAATATCATCGACAACGGCTCCAAGGGCAACCTTCCTGTTACCAAGCAACTTAAGTAACTCTTTCTCAGGCATAATCCCATGGATTCCGTCCGTACAAAGGATGAAACGGTCACCTTTTTCATAGGGTCGCTCTATCACATCAACCTCTAAATCAGGTTTGATGCCGATTGCTCTCGTAATCACATTCGACTGGGCGGAAAGACGAGCCTGCTCTTCGGAAATCACTTTTTGCCTTACCAAATCAAACACCATCGAATGGTCGAATGTACGAAAGACTTTCCGCTTGCCTCTCATCTGGTAGATTCTACTATCACCGACATAAGCCAAGAATGCCGACTTCTCAGAAATTAGAAGAACGGTAGCCGTACATCCCATTCCTTTAAGGGCTGGATCCAGACTTGCTGCCTCCAAAACTGCCATGTTGGCACGACGAACAGCCTTAATGAGAATATTGGCAATCTCCTCGTCTTTGCTTGCCTCATCGACACCTGCCAAGATTTCGTTCACAGCAATAGTGGAAGCGGTCTTTCCTCCCGGACCACCTCCCATTCCATCACAAACAGTAACAAGAAAACCCAACTCGGTTTCCATAAAGCCATAAGAGTCCTGGTTTTCTGGTCTTCCGCCTATTCTGGATTCTGCAAAACCGATGAAAATGTCGTCATCGCTATTATGTAATTTCCTTAATTCCATGTATAACTATAATAACAATATAATTACAAACACTATTGCGAGAAATGCGGCAACACCCAGTGACACATAAACGACATTGCCTTCTATCCATTCTGTGATACGATCCAAAAGAGGAGGATCAGGAATCAATGCATCCTGTATCGCCTGCTTAAAATCCAAAGCAGTCTGGTAGCGTTTAGACTGTTCTTTCTCCGTAGCCTTCCAAATGACAGCCATTAATTTACTTGGTATCTTGTCGCTCTTGGGCAACTGGTGCTTCATTTGTTTGGTCAATGTCTCAGCCTCAGACTGACAAGACATAGGATTCTCTCCCGCCAGCAACTCATAGAAAGTAATTCCCAACTCATAGATGTCTGTAGTTGCATTTATCTGCACATTCATACCATTTTGTTCTCTAAGAACCTGCTCTGGGGCGGAATACTCTGGTGTACCAATGAATCCGAACGATGAGAACTTGTTTCCACCGTTCATACGAGCAATGCCCAGATCCATCAAACGGACATTCGATCCGTTCTCAATCATAATATTTGAAGGCTTGATATCACGATGTACAACTCCACGTGAATGCACGTAGTCCAAAGCGTCAAGGACGGAACAGATGGCATTACATATCTTCTCCACACGCTGAGGAGAACTGTCAAAACTCTTGGCATATTTGTCAATATCCTCTCCTTGCACGAAATTGCTTAAAATAAAGATGGGACCTGACTCTGGAGACCATTCGCAATAACCAATCATTTCCACAAGATTGGGATGACGGAATGCCAAAGACGCTTCTTGACGCGCCCTTTCGCGGATCATTTTGTTATTAGCATAGGCATCTTTCACCTTCTTGACCGCTATAACTGATCCTGTCTTACAGCGATAACCTCTATAGACATCACCCATAGCCCCACTCCCCAAAGGAGGTTCCATTGGGTTGTAGCAATACCATTCTCCCATCACATATAGATAGATGTATGGATCATTGGGACGTTGAACTACTGTCTTCATTTTCTGATATGTTGCTCCGCTAATCCGTCTTACATGCCAATAGTTCCGCCCTTATCACCAGTACCAGAGCCATCAAGCCCAATGGTACCACCAGGATTAAACCCACCAAATGGAGGAGGAGTCGGACCTCCGTAAGGTTGATAATCCTCACCTGGACGAGTAGCCCCTGGCTCTAATGGCATATCCGCAGGGCCTGCTTCCTCTTCTTCCGCCAATGAGATAAAGTTCTCTGAAACTGACAAACCTAAAGTGGAAGGGTCAATTAGGATGAGATACAACTCATAATTATCTCCTATTGTAATAATGTCACCATTATGACACTCAACAGCGGTAAATCCTAAACTTTCTCCATTTATCATGGTTCCGTTCGTCGAACGAGCATCACTAATGGAGGCGATTACCTTTTCTGGCTTCTTCATCTTTCGGACAACAAGCACTGCATGGTCTGACGACACAGTGCCCTCAGACAATACGATATCACTATTAGAATTCTGACCGATGGTGTTCTGACCTATGTGCAGTGGCCAGTACTCACCTGCCGCAGTACGTGAAACAGAATAGAGGAAGCCTACAACAGGCTTTCCAGATACAACTGGTCGTCTCTGCTGTGGAGCAGCCTGTCTTACAGGACTCTGCACCGTAGTTTCTTCAAAATTATCAGTCATACCAGACACTACCGTTCCGCGGGAAGCAGAACGACCACCTCTTGAATAAAAACTAGCACCGGCTCCATTCACATTGGGAGCATCGGCAGGTTCTAGGCCTTGAATAACAGTTTTTTTCTGTGACATAATCTAAATATTTAAGTTAATGTAATTTTATCTGTGCAATAAAGAAAGCATTCACCAAAGTTTCCTTGGCTCCCCTCCATAACACAAGCAACATAATTCTGGAAAATAAAAAAGGCATGGGGAGTATCTACTTTCGCCCATCCCTGTGTTCAGGCCTTCGCATTGCCCCTGTGCAAGGATAAGCAACGCAGCCAGCCCACGCCAAGTGATATTATACACGCCCACTATACATTATTACTAACATATAGCATTGGGTCTGGATATAATCCACCCACGCAGACGTTTCGTTGCATTACCTCTGTGCACAGATTCAAAGTTGCGAAGTTTGAACACACAGAATAGTAACGTTTAGTAAACGCCTTTCCGAGACTTGCCCTACAAACGGCTTGGTAGTCTCTTTCCATCAATGTAAGACCCGCCCTGTCCTTGTTATATGAACTGGCTTTAGTCGACTACAAAGATAATTACTTTTTTTGAAAAAAACAAAAAAAATCCTATTTTTTATATACAACAAGGAAAATTTCTATATAAGTCAAACCCTTTTATCGACAAATTTTTCTTGTTATTTAGGAATAATGACCTGTTGAAGAAAAAGTACCACTAAAGGCTTCTGAATTATTCCGTCCCGCCGTCCTTTTCTTTTTGTTCCTTTCTGCTCTTCAGTTCATCCATATAGCCGGCAGTGACGATACCTGAGGGAAGGGCGATAATGGCGATTCCCACCATCGAGGATATAATACTAATCACTCTACCGATGTTGGAGACGGGATACAGGTCACCATAGCCTACTGTTGTCAATGTACAGGCAGCCCAGTAGAAGGCATCAAAGAAATTACTAAAGAGATACTGCCCCGTCTCTGGATTGATATCCTCTTCCGCATTAAACATGATCAATGCCGTGATGAAGATATAGAAGATTGCCAACGACAGGACCGTGCACAGGATCTTACCTTGTTTGCGGATGACAGCAAGTATGATTCCCAGTGGTTCGAAATATCGGATGAACTTGATGACACGCAAGACCTTCAGGAATCGTGATATTCGCACAATCTTGAAGGACGGGGCAATCAGGTTGAAGAATGGCAGGATAGACAATAAGTCGATGATTGCCATCGGAGTAAAAGGATATAGCATGAATGCCACACCCTTACTTTTCTTCGAAGTGAAGTCCGCCGTGATCCATCGTAGCACATAATCCACGATAAAACAGACACCAGATATCAAATCAAAATACCAAAACAGTTTGGTGTGCGTGCGGAACATCAATGGGAAGATACCGATGACGATGGCAAGAAGCATCACCATATCATAAACTCCAGAAAAGGGTTTCTTGTTCTGAGGTTCTATGATTCCATATATTGTTTCTCGTATTCCCATATCCGCACAGGTCCTATCTTGTTATTGCTTATTCGCTTTTTTACGCTGGTCGTGGTCAAGGATGATCTTACGCATACGCATCGACTTGGGAGTGACCTCTACCAACTCGTCTTCCTTGATATACTCTAAGCATTCCTCCAGTGACATGACAGTCTTGGGGATGATACGAGCCTTCTCATCGGTACCTGAGGCACGGACATTGGTGAGTTGCTTTGCCTTTGCCACGTTGACTACAAGGTCATTGTCATGCACATGCTCGCCGACTACCTGTCCCATATACACCTCCTCACCCGGGTCGATGAAGAACTTTCCTCTATCTTGCAGTTTATCAATCGAGTAAGCGAAAGCGGTACCTGTCTCCAACGCAATCATAGAACCATTGACACGACGCTCGATATCCCCTTTATAGGGCTGGTACTCCTTGAAGCGGTGAGCCATGATCGCCTCACCCTGTGATGCTGTCAGCACATTGGTACGCAGTCCGATGATGCCACGGGAGGGGATGTCGAACTCGATATTGGTACGATCTCCCTGACTCTCCATCGAGGTCATCTCACCCTTACGGCGTGTCACCATGTCGATCATCTTAGAGGCGAACTCCTCAGGAACATTGATGGTCAGTTCCTCGATAGGCTCACAACGCTGCCCATCTATCTCCTTATAGATTACCTGTGGCTGTCCCACCTGTAACTCATAGCCCTCACGGCGCATGGTCTCGATGAGGACGGAGAGGTGCAGCACACCACGGCCACTGACTACCCAACGGTCGGTGGCATCCTCGAAGGGCTCTACCCGCAGGGCGAGGTTCTTCTCCAGTTCCTTATCCAGACGGTCACTGATATGACGGCTGGTGACGAACTTACCCTCCTTGCCGAAGAAAGGAGAGTCGTTGATGGTGAAGAGCATCGACATGGTAGGCTCGTCGATAGCGATAGGAGGCAGCGACTCTGGGTTCTCGATATCACAGATGGTATCACCGATCTCGAATTTCTCCAAGCCGATGACGGCGCAGATATCACCACAGTCGACCTGTTCCGTACGACTATGTCCCATACCGTCAAAGGTATGCAGTTCCTTGATCTTCGTCTTCTCCATAGACCCGTCACGATGGGCGATAGTGACCTGCTGACCGTCTTTCAGACTGCCACGATGCACACGCCCCACAGCGATACGACCCGTATAACTCGAATAATCGAGTGAGGTGATGAGCATCTGGGGAGTACCCTCTATCTGCTGAGGAGCAGGAATCACCTCCACGATTTTGTCGAGCAGGTAGGTGATATCATTGGTGGGCATGTTATAGTCCTCACCCATCCAGCCGTTCTTCGCAGAGCCATAGACCACAGGGAAGTCCAACTGGTCCTCCGTAGCATCCAAGGAGAACATCAGGTCGAAGACCATCTCATAGACCTCCTCCGGACGACAGTTAGGCTTGTCGACTTTATTCACAACCACGATGGGTTTCAGTCCGATTTGCAATGCCTTTTGCAGCACGAAACGCGTCTGCGGCATCGGACCCTCGAAAGCGTCGACCAGCAGCAGGCAGCCGTCCGCCATATTCAGCACACGCTCCACCTCGCCACCGAAGTCAGAGTGTCCCGGGGTGTCGATGATATTGATCTTAGTACCTTTCCAGTTGATACTCACATTCTTCGACAGAATCGTGATGCCTCGCTCACGCTCCAAGTCGTTAGCGTCCAACACTTGACTACTCAGGTTCTGTCCCTCACGGAACAGATTGCCTGCCAGCATCATCTTGTCCACGAGCGTCGTCTTGCCGTGGTCTACATGAGCGATAATCGCTATGTTACGGATATCCTGCATAACTATTTTCTTTAAAATCGGGTGCAAAATTACTACTTTTTTCTGAGAAAAGTTTGTCATTTAAAGAAAATGTATTAATTTTGCACCCGCATTTGACGATGTACCCCATGGATGATGACTGTGGCAGGCATCCGAAAGATGTATTATATTAACAATTAAATCATCAGAATTATGTATTTAGATCAAGCAAAAAAGAAAGAGATCTTTGAGAAGTATGGTAAGAACGTAACAGACACTGGTTCAGCAGAGAGCCAGATTGCCCTGTTCACCTTCCGTATCAAGCATCTGACAGAGCACCTGAAGCAGAACCACAAGGACTTCGGTACCGCTCGTTCACTGACTAAGTTGGTAGGTCGCCGTCGTAAACTCCTGAAGTATCTCTACAACAAAGACATCAACCGCTACCGTTCTCTTATTAAGGAACTCGGTCTGCGTAAGTAAGATGCAAGGACAAAAAAAGAATCCCGTTCCAATGGACGGGATTCTTTTTTTATTCCTGTACCGTGATGTTCACGTTCTTTTTCTTGATATTCTTGCAGTTGGTGAAAACCGCATCTTTCTTGGCGAGGATCGTCACATCCTGCAACGTAATGCCATCGATAGGCATTTCCGGCAGTCCATTGAACTCCATGGCTCGACCAGCCCCATTGCAGATGATATCCTTGATGTCGATATTACGGAAAATTGGTGTCTCCTCTGTCACTGGCGCCTTCGTCACATTATCTGGGTTATCACCGTCCTCCAGCATCTCTGCCACAGACTTTCCGCCATAATACATATTAAAAGTGATGGCATCCGTCTTGATATCCGTCATCGACACCTTATTAATATATATATTCTCCACGATACCGCCACGACCACGAGTGGACTTGAAACGCAGACCTACATCTGTTCCGAGGAACTGGCAGTTCTCCACGAGGATGTTCTTCACGCCACCACTCATCTCCGAGCCTACCACGAAACCACCATGACCAGCGAAAACGGTACAGCCATCTACCACCACATTCTCACAGGGAATGCCACGACGGCGACCGTCAGCATCCTTACCACTCTTGATACAGATACCATCATCACCCGCATCAAAGCGAGAATTAACGATGAGTGCGTTCTTGCAGGACTCCAGATCAAGAGCATCACCATTCTGCGCATAACTGGGATTGCGCACCAACACTTGGTCAATGATCACATTCTCACACATCAGCGGATGGAGGTTCCATGCGGGAGAGTTCTGGAAGATAACACCCTTCAGCATCACATTCTTACACTGCACGAGGGATATCATCACTGGGCGCAGGAAACGCTTAATGGCATTCCACTCCTCTTCTGTCTGCGCATTAGGCACATTCATATTGGCACCCTTCTCACCTTGCGCATAACCAGCGGAGGGAACCCAGTAACCAGGTTTCATCTCCTGGCTGCCAGGGACAGCAAGCAGTGACTTCCATTGCTTTGCCGTCACCTTCTCTTTCTTGACAGGACGCCAGTATTGTCCATTACCGTCAATCACTCCTTTTCCTGTAATGGCGATATTGGTAGCACCCTTGGCATAAATAGGTGACTGTAAGCGACGGGTATCCAGTCCCTCAAAAGAAGTCTCAATAATTGGATAGAGATTCTCGTCAGCGGCAAAGAGGATGACGGCACCAGCCTTGAGGTTCAACTCAATATTGCTCTTCAAGACGATAGAACCAGTATGCCAAACACCCTGGGGCACTATCAGTTTACCACCACCTTTCTTACTCAAAGCGTCGATAGCCTTAGCAAAAGCCTCGGTATTGAGGGTCACGCCATCACCCACTGCACCAAAGTCTGTCAACTTCACCTGATAGTCGGGAATCAAGGGAGCAGTTACTTCCGGCATGTTGAAGGGCAACTTCTCCGTAAACTTCTTGTAGGGGTTGTCGGCATGCGCGCCCAGGCTAACAGCAAGGACGGCAATGATAGTCAGAAATAGTTTTTTCATAATTGTATTGTTTTATAGATTAGTTTTTTAGCGTTTAGTCTTTAATTTCCTTGAGGGGAGTCATGACAAAGTCACGCTCATGCATCAACGGATGCGGTATCTTCAAGTCTGGCTCATCCACTGTCTGGTCGTCGTATAAAAGGATGTCAATATCGATAGGACGGTCACTATAGAGGTGAGAGGTGAGAGGTGTTTTCTTCTTGCGTCCCAGTTCCCGCTCTATCTTCTGTGTCGCCTTGAGCACCTGCCGAGGGGTTAGGGTCGTCACGCACAGGATGACACTATTCAGAAACCTGTTGTCAGACTCAAAGCCCCATGGCTCCGTCTCTATCAGGGACGACTGTCGGACGACCTCCCCTATCCGCTCTTGGATGAGGGAGACCGCCTGATGGATATTTGCCTCCCTGTCGCCGAGATTAGAGCCTAATCCCAAATAAACCTGATGATTAGTCATCGAGAATCAGCATCGCATCACCATAGCATCCGAACATAAAGCCATTCTTCACAGCCTGCTCGTAAGCCTCATATACCAACTCATAGCCACCAAAGGCTGCCGCTGCCATCATCATGGTAGACTCAGGATGGTAGAAATTGGTAATCAGAGAGTCGGCAAGCCCGAACTCATAGGGTGGGAATATGAACTTATTGGTCCATCCGTCGAACTCCTTCAGCAGTCCGTCGGTACCCACTGCTGACTCGGTGGCACGCAGGGTACTGACACCCACCGCACAGATATGATGCCCACTGTTCTTCGCCTCGTTCACCACACGGCATGCCTCCGCATTGACCATCATCTGCTCAGAACTCATCTTATGCTTCGTCAGGTCCTCGACCTCTATCGGATCGAAGCAGCCCAAACCGCAATGCACGGTAATATAAGAGAAGTTGACACCATAGATCTCCAGACGTTTCATCAGTTCACGACTGAAATGCAGTCCAGAGGCAGGAGCCGTCACGGCACCCTCATTCTTGGCGTAGATGGTCTGGAAATTCTCCATATCATCGGGTGTTGCCTCACGCTCATCCACGATATAGCGAGGCAGGGGAGCCGAACCCAAGGCAAACAGTTCTTTCTTAAACTCGTCATGAGGACAGTCGTAGAGGAAACGCAGGGTTCGCCCACGACTGGTGGTGTTGTCTATCACTTCAGCGACCATAGGTCCGTCCTCGTCAAAGAACAGTTTATTGCCAATACGGATCTTACGTGCCGGCTCCACCAGCACATCCCACAGGCGCAGTTCCTCGTTGAGTTCACGAAGCAGAAACACCTCAATCTTAGCATCTGTCTTCTCTTTGGTGCCATAAAGACGCGCAGGGAAGACCTTCGTGTCGTTGAGTACAATAGCATCTCCCTCCCCGAAGTAGTTCACGAGGTCACGGAAAAGCAAAGGCTGGTCCGTGTCCTTCCCATCGTCATCTTTTCGTAACATATCGATGGTCTGGCTCTTACGATGAACCACCATCAGGCGACACTCATCACGACGATAGACTTTCTCGACGGAGCCGTCCTCGTTCTCAAACGTCTTGTGAGGCGGTTCTAATGCCACTTGCGTCTCTGGCAACTTGAATTTGAATTGTGATAGTTTCATATATTTTATTTTGCGATATTTCGATATTACGATATAACGATATTCGAGAGGGGGAGATTACGAGATTTCGATTTCCTGTTGGTCGAGCCACTTGGGGAAGTTATCCAACGCTATGCAGTCCTCTATACACACATCCCCCACCCTCGTCCGACAGAGTGCCGTCAAATAGGCGCCACTGTCCAACGCCTCGCCAATGTCACGAGCCAAGGAGCGGATATAAGTACCTTTGCCGCATACCACACGGATAGAGGCTTGTTTCTTTTCTTCGTCAAAGGCGGTCAGTTCCAGTTCATCAATGCGGATAGGTTTCGCTTTCAACTCCACCTCATCACCTCTGCGCTTCAACTTATAGGCACGCTTGCCACCGATCTTCACGGCTGAATACTGTGGGGGCACCTGTTGGATCTCGCCCACGAACTGCTGTAGTGTCTGTTCCACCAACTCTTTCGTGATATGCTCCACAGGATAAGTCTCGTCCACCTCATGCTCCATGTCGTAACTGGGGGTGGTGGCTCCTAACTGGAGGGTTGCCGTATACTCTTTCGTATCGTATTGCAACCGCTCTATCTCCTTCGTCTTCTTTCCGGTACAGAGAATCAGTACACCCGTCGCCAAAGGGTCTAACGTCCCTGCATGTCCTATCTTCACCCGCTTCACCCCAATCTTCTTGGAGATACGGGTACGTACATAGGCAAGAGCGCCAAAGGACGACATCCTATAGGGCTTGTTGATGTAGATAATCTCTCCCTGTGTGAAGTTCATTTGCCTATAACAATGAGCAGATAACGGTAACAACGCCTATCACAGCACAGTAGATGCCGAAGTAAATCAACTTGCCTTTCTTGACAATGTTAATCATCCATTTGCAGGCAAGACAGCCCGACAGGAAGGCTGCGACGAAACCGATGACGAGGGACAATGTCTCGATACTGCCCATCACGTTCTCCCCTTTTACCATTTTCAGGATATCTAACAATGCCTCTCCTAAGATGGGAGGTATCACCATCAGGAACGAGAACTGGGCAAGGAGTTCTTTCTTATTACCTAACAGCAGACCTGTGGCAATAGTTGAACCCGAACGGGACACACCAGGGAGCACCGCAATTGCCTGAGCGATACCGATGACGAGGGCATCCTTCCAAGATATTGTCTCTTTCTGGCGGGGCTTCGCATAATAGGAGAAAATCAACAATGCGGCGGTAATAAGCAGACAGCAGCCCACTACCAACAGACCAGAGCCAAAGACAGCCTCTACCTCATCTTTGAAGAACAAGCCTACAATACCTACTGGTATCATAGAGACGATGATATTCAAAGCATACCGCATACCTGCGTTCTTTTCCAAGTCTGCATCCCCTCTCACCAGATGAACAGAGAAAGAGCCCAGACCTCTCAACATCCAGTTGACCTCCTTCCACAGGATCACCAATGTCGATAAGACGGTAGCCACATGTACGGCAACGGTAAACATCAGGTTCTCCTCTCCATTCTCCATGCCGAAGAGTGTCTGACCAATGGCAAGATGACCACTACTGCTGACAGGCAGATACTCTGTCAGTCCTTGTATCAGTCCTAAGACCAAAGCCTCAAACCAACTCATTTCTCCACCTCCTTATCCTTTGGCTTACGCATCACGGCGTAAATCATCGACACAAAACCAATCAGGCAAACTACTGGAGCCACCTTGATACGGCGAGCACTGAATATATCAGGATTATAGGAACTCTCCGTAGAGCCTGCCCCACTCATCAGGATAAATCCTATCACCACGATAATCATTCCTACCACCAGCAGGATATAATTGATGCGGTCGAACGCTAAATTCTTTCTATCCATAATTCTTTTTCGATATTGCGATATTACGATATTACGAGAATTAAATCTTATAAAGTTCACCTGCTGTCATCTTCAGGAACTTATTAACGGCAAGCCATGCGCAAAGGGCGGTGATTAAGAGTCCAAACAAGAACACCGCTCCTGCCGTAATGGCTAACTCCTCCCATTGTACCACTGTCATGATACCAGGCTGCGTCACATATAGTCCATAGAAGCAAACACCCAATACGATATTAGCCAAGATAGCGGCAATAAAGCCTATAACTACCGCATTCTTAACAAATGGACGACGGATAAAGCCCCACGAGGCGCCAACCAGTTTCATCGTGTGAATGATGAAACGACGGGCATAAACACTTAGACGTACCGTATTACTTATCAAGGAGAATGACACGAAAGTCAACAAGACGGCAAGAACCAACAGGATAATACTGATACGGCTTAGGTTAAAGTTCACCTGATCCACCAAGTCCTCCATATAGGCAATATCACTGACACGGGCATCCTTCCGAATCTCCTTGACAATCCACTTCAGGGAGTCACGGTTGGCATAGTCAGACTTCAACTGTATCTCCAGTGTCGCAGAGAAGGGGTTGAAGCCCAAAAACTCCGAGGGGTCGCTGCCCAGTTCCTTCGTCTGTTCCTTCTGTGCCTGTTCCTTACTGATATAATCGATATTGCGGGAATAGGGACGGTGATACAAGTCACGGCACAAACGGTGCGCTTGGTTCACAGTCACATAATCCTTCAACATCACGGTAACGGTCAGGTTCTCTTTCATATGGTTCGACAAGTTACGAGCCAACAGGACAGAAAACACCACCATTCCCAATAAAATCAATACCATGGTGGTACTGATGCAAAGTGTAACAACCTGCATTCCACGACGGCTGCGGGTTCTTTTTCTTTTGTTTCCCATTTCCTTTTTAGACGTAATACACCTAATTTAGGTGCAAAGATAAGAAATAAAATAAAAATTAAGAAATAAAAACAAAAATAATTTTGTAAATTTGCGCCCATTATGAGTACAGTTATTTATCCATCTCCGATATTCGGTCCAGTGCATAGTCGCAGACTGGGCATCTCGTTAGGTATCAACCTGCTGCCTGCCGACGGCAAGGTATGCTCGTTTGACTGCATCTACTGTGAGTGCGGTTTCAACGAGGACCACTGTCCTTCCCTCCCCTTGCCTACCCGACAGGAAGTGGCGCAAGCCTTGGAGAAGAAACTACAGGAAATGAAAATCGAGGGTCAATTGCCTGATGTGCTGACCTTTGCTGGTAATGGAGAGCCTACCTGTCATCCCCACTTCGCGGAGATCATCGACGACACCATCTCCCTGCGTGACCAATACTGTCCGAAGGCAAAGGTGTGTGTACTGAGCAACGCTACTATGATACACCGCAAGCAAGTACATGATGCCTTGATGAAGGTAGATGACAATATCCTGAAACTCGATACTGTTGATCCCCTATATATTAATAAGGTCGACCACCCCAACGGCACTTATGATGTCAATCAGATTATCGAGCGCATGAAAGCGTTCCATGGACATATCATCATCCAGACAATGTTCATGCGTGGCAACTGCCATGGGGAGAGTGTCGACAATACCGGGGAGGAGTATGTGGCTCCCTGGCTGGAAGTGGTGAGACAGATCAAGCCCCAACAGGTGATGGTCTATACCATCGACCGTGAGACACCTGCCCAAGGACTGGAAAAAGCAAGTCGCGAACAACTGGATGTCATTCGCGACCGTGTGATAGCAGCAGGGATTCCCTGCTCTGCCAGTTACTAATCCTTACATCTTCGTGATAATACCTATCTGCGAGGCACGGATAAACTCAATGATGTGACGGATGAATGGACCGTCAGGCACCTGCTCCTCGATCTGGTTGACAGCGTCGAACGTAGAGGTCTTACCATGGAACAGCAGACGATAGGCATTAGCGATATGCTTTAAGGTCTTCTCGTCAACACCATGCTGACGAGCCACCTGCATATTCACGCCACCATATTCCACATGCTTGGTGCAGATGATGAAGGGAGGTACGTCTTTAGAAAACGTAGTACCTGCCTGTATCATAGAGCCACGTCCCACACGGGTCTTGGCATTCTCAATCACACTGGATGAATAGATAACGCCATCCTCTATCTCACAATCACCAGCAATCTTCGTACCATAGCCGAAGACGCAACGGTTACCCACCTTCGTGTCGTGTGAGATATGGGCACCCTCCATCAGCACATTATCATTGCCGATAATGGTCTGACCACCCTTATGGGTGGCACGGTTGATGACGACATTCTCTCGGAAGATATTATTGTCACCCACGATACACTCAGTCTTCTCGCCACGGAACTCAAAGTCCTGTGGCAGCGCACCTATCACAGTACCCTGGTGAACCTTATTCTTATTACCCATACGGGTACCATTACAGATGCTGACAAAGGGGAAGATAATACAATCATCACCTATCTCCACATCACCCTCGATATAGACGAAGGGGAATATCTTACAGTTATTACCGATTTTCGCTCTGGGATCGATCTCGGCTTTTGGACTTATTTCACTTGCCATAACTCTAAACTCTAAACAATAAACTATAAAACTTATTTCCCACCACCGCCAAGTGCCGTATACAGTGACACGACAGCCTGCATCTTATAGAAGTCGTCTGTCACCATCTGCAACTGAGCACTAAGCAACTGAGTCTGCGCTGTCAGCACCTCCAAATAAGAGGCTCCACTACTCTTATAAAGCGCCTTCGTGTCCTCCACATTCTTCGTCAGCACCTCGATACGCTGTGCCTCTATCTTACTGTTGGCATCGTAACTGTTGTAGTTGACAAGGGCGTTAGACACCTCGTTACCAGCAGAGAGTATCGCATTCTGCCATGTGTTGAACGCCTGCTCATACTGTAACTGACTCACCTTCAGATTGGCGATCAAAGCACCACGGGCGAAGATGGGCTGTGTCAGAGAGCCAAACAGTGTCGTCAGCCATTTACCTGGATTAAAGGCACCATTGCTGTTGGTGAAAGCAGCAGAAGCACCTATCGAGATATTGGGATAGAACTGTGAGCGGGCTGTCTGCACATCATGGAAGCAGGAAGCCAGTGTCATCTCCGCATTATGCACGTCAGGACGGTTCTTCAACAAAGCGACACCCACACCCGTACTGAACGCTGAGGGCAGCGACTGCTCTGCAAGTGTCGAGCGGGGAATCTGCTGTCCTGCCTGTCCGATCAGCAGGGAGAGGGCATTCTCCGTTGCACGAATCTGACGCTTGAAGTCGTTCGCCTGTGTCAGTGTTGACAGATAGGCTGCCTCCGCGCTCTGCACACTGGTAGAGCGCATACGTCCCAGTTTATACTGCAACTGCATCATCTCCCAGGTCTCTTTCGCCATACCAGACATCTCCGTCACGATACGAAGTTGCTCGTCCAGCATCAGCAACGTATAGTAGGCGTTGGCGATACCACCAATCACCTGGGCACGGACTGCCATCTGGTAGTCTTTCATGCCCAACAATTTCATCTGCGTGGAACGTTTCTGCGACAGGATGTTGCCAAAGAGGTCTAACGTCCAACTTGCCGCTACAGGAATCGAGTAAGCCTTCGTCGTCACCGAGGGATCGGTATACAAGGTACTGATGGTTCCCATAGGTGTGGTACCACCTATAGAGACAGCAGGCAGGAAAGCCAGTTTCGCCGCTTTCAGCATCGTCTCGTACATCTGTACAGTGAGTGCCGCATTCTGCAGGTTGGCATTCTTCTCCAATCCCTGTTCGATGAGAGCCCTCAACTGCGCATCTGTGAACACGCTGCGCCAAGGCAGGTTACCGAAGGAGGCGGTATCCTGCACGGCGAGTGTGTCGACATCCGAGATGGTGTCACGAATCAGTCCCTTGGTATCCACGTCAGGACGCTCGTACTTATTATATAAGCCGCAACTGCTCATGAGCAGCGAGACGGCTGCGAATATCATTAGTTTCTTCATAATCTTACTCCTCTAATTTGTAGTCTACTGGACGATGGGCATACTGAGCGATCTCCGTAGCAACGTCAGGATTCTCATCTTCACCCTCGAACTTCATCGGACTGATCTTCTCCTGTAAACTCTGGAAGATGACAAACAAGGCGGGAACTACCAATACCTGACAGACGGTACCTATCAACATACCACCGACGGCTGCGGCACCCAGTGTCTGGTTACCATTCTTTCCCACACCCGATGCGAACATCATAGGCAACAGACCGATAACCATGGCAAGGGAGGTCATCAGGATAGGACGCAGACGGGCTGCGGCACCCAATACCGCTGACCACGAGATTGCCATACCCGTCTGGCGACGCTCCAAGGCGAACTGCACAATCAGGATGGCGTTCTTCGCCAACAGACCGATCAACATGATCAACGAGATCTGCATGTAGATGTCGTTGGAGTGCCCGAACATCATCGTGAACAGGAAACAGCCTGCCAGTCCGAACGGTACGGAGAGGATAACGGCAAGAGGAAGGATGTACGACTCATACTGTGCGGACAGGATGAGGTAGATGAACACGATACACAGCAGGAAGATCACTGCGGTAGTGTTCGATGCCTTAGCCTCCTCACGCGTCAACCCAGAGTAGTCGTAGGTATATCCCTGTGGCAACATATCTGCAGCAACCTCCTGTACTGCCTTGATCGCCTCACCCGTCGAATAGCCGTCAGCCACTGTCGCCGTCACATTGATAGACGTAAACAGGTTGAAACGGTTGATGTTAGACGGTCCATAGACACGCTCCATACGACAGAACTCCTGCACGGGAGACATGCCACCTGGCGTACGTACATAAATACTATTCAGCGACTCAGGTGTCATACGGGTCTCCGGCGAGCCCTGCACCATGACACGATAGAGTTTTCCGTAGGCATTGAAGTTAGAGGCATAGAGTCCTCCATAATATCCCTGGAGCGTTGACAGCACGGTAGACGGTGAGACACCCGCCTGCTTACACTTCGCCACATCCACATACAGCATGTACTGCGGATAGTTCGGGTTGTAGGAGGTCTGTGCCGTCTGTATCTCCGGACGCTTGTTCAACTCGGCAAGATAGTCCTTCACGATCTCGAAGAAACGGGAAAGACTACCACCTGTGCGGTCCTGCATCACCAGTGAGACACCAGAGTTTGCCGAGAAGCCTGGAATCATAGGCGGTGCGAAGGCAAGGATCTGCGCATCCTTGATATGGGCGGTCTTCAGGTATATCTGGGCAAGCACACCACTTGCCTCATACGGATTCAGGAAGAAGCGGTAGATACCATCACCCTGCCACAATCCACTGAGTTTCCAGAAGAACCCCTTCTGACGCTCTGCAAACGGCTTCAGTTTGATGATGAAAGTAGCCTGGTCGGAACCGGCACCCGCAATGAAGTTATATCCCTGGATCTGCTCACGGCTCTGGATAGCGGGGTCGGCGGCAAGGATAGAGTCCACCTGATTGATGATCTGTCGTGTATGAGCGACGGAGGTTGCAGGGGGCATCGAGATGGTACAGAAGATAGTACCCGTATCCTCGTCTGGAACCAAACCCGTCTTTGTCGTCAGCATCGTACCCACCAATGCCACAATACCGATCACTACCGTTATCATGATGGCGAGGGGTTTGCGCACCAGTTTCTCCACGGCACCCTTGTACTTGCCCAAGACAGAGTCGTATGCCGTATTAAAAGAGGTGTGGAAGCGGTCTATCATCGACATCTTCTGGGCATGTCCTTCCTTGTCATGTGGTTTCAGGAAGATAGCACACAAGGCAGGTGACAGCGTCAGGGCGTTCAGAGCGGAGATGAAGATGGACACTGCCATCGTCACACCGAACTCACGATAGAACGTACCTGAGGTTCCTCCAATAAATGACACAGGGATAAACACGGAAGCCATCACCAGCGTAATAGAGATGATTGCGCCCGAAATCTCGTTCATCGCATCAATACTTGCTGTCAGCGCGCTCTTATAGCCCTGGTCCAATTTGGCGTGTACCGCCTCAACGACCACGATAGCATCGTCCACCACAATAGCAATGGCAAGCAACAAGGCGGACAGCGTCAGCAAGTTGATGGAGAAGCCGAACACTGACAGGAAGAAGAACGTACCAATCAGGGACACTGGCACGGCAATCAACGGGATCAGTGTGGAACGCCAGTCCTGCAGGAAGATATAGATTACGATGAACACGAGGATAAGCGTGAACACCAAGGTGAACACCACCTCCTCGATAGACGCATAGAGGAACTCCGTGACATCGTAGTTGATCTTATATTTCATACCCGGAGGAAACGACTTCGCCTGCTCCTCCAACTCTTTCTTCACGTTCTTGGCTATCTCGTTGGCATTAGAACCAGCAATCTGCTGTACCATACCCATCACAGAGGGAATGTTATTGTTCTTCATGGATACGGTATACTGCTGTCCACCCAACTCAATCTTCGCCACGTCCTTCAGTTTCAGTGTCTGTCCCTCTGTATCATTCGCAATGATAATCTCACCAAACTGCTCTGCGGTCTTCAGACGACCTGTATAACGCATGGCATACTCATAGGCAACATTCGACTGCTCACCAAAGGAACCAGGAGCCGCCTCGATATTCTGCTCGGCAAGCACACCAACGATGTCTGAAGGCATCAGGTTATGCTGCTTCATCACGTCAGGATTCAACCAGATACGCATCGAGTAAGTCTTCAGACCTGGCGACTGCACGTCACCCACACCCTGAATACGCTTGATGGCTGGTACGATATTGATGTTCGCATAGTTCGTCAGGAACTCATCGTCATAACGACCATCAGAGGTAAGGGTGTACATCAGCACCTGTGAGGTCTGACGCTTCATCACCGTCACACCAATCTGTGTCACCTCGGCAGGCAGCAACGCCTGAGCCTGAGAGACACGGTTCTGCACGTTGACAGCACACATATCAGCATTCATTCCCTGACGGAACAGCACAGAGATCTGCGCCGAACCAGAGGATGCCGATGAGGAGATATAATCCATACCCTCTACACCGTTGATACTCTCCTCCAAGGGGGTAATGACAGAGTTCTTCACTGTTTCTGCATCCGCACCAGGATAACTGGTCCATACCACAACGGTAGGCGGTGCAATATCTGGGTACTGCTCAATAGGCAGCGATACCAGTCCGATAAAACCCAGCAGAACGATGAGGATTGAGATCACCGTTGACAGCACTGGGCGTTTGATAAATGTTGTAAATGTCATACTTCTTACATCTTACTTCTTACATCTTATTTCTTCATCGCTCCCACGATGTCACCGGCAGACATTGCCTTTGCCTGCTCGTCAATCTTCTGCTGGTAACGCTCTGGCGTGATAGGCACTATCTCCATACCGTCGTTCAGTTTGGTGATACCATTGGTCACATACTTGTCACCAGCCTTCAAGCCATCCGTCACGATGAAGTTGTTTCCGTCATCCTGCGGGTCCACTTTGATCTCCGTGTATTTCACCTTGTTATCCGTGCCTACGGTATAGACAAACTTCTTGTTCTGCACCTCCATCACACAAGCCTGTGGGATGATGATAGCGGAAGAGGCTACACGGGGAATGATAATCGTACCAGCGCCACCGCTCTTCAACAGTTTCTCGGGGTTGGTGAACACAGCAATCAACTGTACCGTACCAGTAGCCTGGTCGATAACTCCACTCATCTTCGTCACCTTACCCTCGTGGGCATAGATGCTACCGTCAGCGAGTTTCAGTTTCACAGGAGGCAAGGCATTCAGTCCCTCGCCATTGCGTGAGAAATTCATTGCGTCTTTCTCCGTCACTGAGAAATACACCTCCATCGAGGAGATATTCGAGACGGTCGTCAGCACATTAGAGCCACTGACCAGCGCACCCTTCTTGAAAGGCAGGGTACCTACCACACCAGCGGCAGGACTCTTCACATAGCAGAAACTCAGTGCCTCACGGGCAGAGGCAAGGGCGGCCTGTGCCTGAGCCAGTTGCGCCTTGGCACTCTCGTACGTATTCTGGGAGGTCTGCAACTCATAATCACCTATCACCTTGTTCTCATGCAACTGCTTGGAGTTCTCATACGTCAACTGGGCGGTATTCAGCTGCTGCTGGGCGGTATTGACGGCAGCCTGAGCCTGACGCACCTGAGCCTGATAGGTCTCGTTATCCAATACAAACAAGAGTTGTCCTGCGCCAACAGTCTGACCCTCTCTCACATTGATCTGTGTGATGAAACCTGTTGCCTTCGGACGAATCTCAACATCCTGAACACCTTTGATCGTGGCAGGATAGGTGGTCTGCATATCGGCACTGGAGGTTCCCACTGTTACCACAGGATACTCGTTATCGCCAAAATTGGGGCGACCACCGCCACCACCACAAGAAACAAGCGTTGCAGCCAATGCCGCAAACATCATCATTCTTTTCATTTTCATACCTATTTTAATTATAATTACTTATTCGAATAAACTTCTTGTCTGCATGAAAACCTTAATATCTTCTTTCGGTTTTCGGTTTGCAAAGGTACGAAAAAACTCTTTTACCTATTAGATAGGTATCATATATTTAACAATCTTTATGCAACGACCCTGCCCGACTATATACGACAAATTGTCGTTGCATTGCGCCATTCTGTCATAAGCCGACATGCTGGCACGTTTGTTGTACTATTATGAGTGAATGCTGAAGTGAAAACAGAGACACTCAGGAGATAAACAACATTAAAGAACAATTAAAAATAGAATTAGGAGGTATGATTATGTTACCAGTAATGTTTAAGAACAGTTGGTTTCCAACAGTATTTGACGAGTTTATGAACAACGATATGATGGCTTCGACCAGAAATACCGCTCCTGCAGTAAATGTCAAGGAAGACGAGAACGCCTACACCATGGAGGTCGCAGCCCCAGGTATTAAGAAGGAGTATTGCAGAGTACACCTGAACGAGGACGGCAACCTAAGCATTGCCATCGAGAACAAGATGGAGCACAAGGAGGAGGACAAGAAACAGCACTACCTGCGCCGTGAGTTCAGTTATACGAACTACCAGCAGAACTACTCGCTGCCTGAGGATGTCGACAAGGAGCATATCTCGGCAAAGGTCGACAACGGGATTCTGACCGTTGTGTTGCCAAAGATGAAAAAGGAGGAGACAAAGGTATCACGTATGATTGAGATTTCCTAAATCGACATGATCCTTCGGAGAGAGGAGGCAGGCTTATGCCCGTCTCCTCTTTTGTTTTTACCAAGGACTGATTGTCATGCCAAAAAGGAACCACATTTTCTCCTGACGGGGGTTGGCGTGAACCTCAGCAAAGAGGGGAAGTGAAAAAGTTTTGCTGACAGCAAGAGGATAAGTGGCTCGTAGCGACAGACTGGTGATGGCAAAACCGTTAGTGTCGTAATAGGTGGTGGCATAGGGTACGGCACCAATGGTGGCATTCCACTCACAACTTCCTAACACGAAGGGGACGTTCGCCTCCAAATAGGAAGAATAGGCTCGTTTCTCGTCTTTGTTGACTCCATCATAGCCTGCAAAATTAATATACCATCCTAATGAAGCCCATCCGAAGCCATAGCAGAGATGAGCCTCCAAGGTGTGACTGGTGGTATGGGCGGCATAATCAAAATACTTCGTGTCGTGGTCGTTGCCATCATTCGACCAGTAGTCGGTGAGACCTATCGTCAATCCTTTCCACGTATAGTCGAGGGTGACATCTATCTCGTAAGGATCCTCGTGTTTGGAAATGCCAGCACTCCCCCAAAGGGAGAGGGACACTCCCTTATAGCCTACACCCAAGGTGGGCTGTACGCTCACATGTCCCAAGTCCTGTCCACGCCAGATATAGTGGCTTACCAGATCGGCACCGAGTGACACCTGCACGGAGTCCTGTGCCGTCATAGTGATACTCTGAAAGAGTAATACGAATAAAACGGGATATTTCCTCATACCTTATTTCCTTTATATTCTACCAGCATCATGGTGATGTCGTCGCTCTGTACAGCCCCTTCGGCATGTTGCTTGACAGCATGATACACAGCGTCCACATAGTCACGGGGTGTCAGACTACCTTGTTGTTGGCATTCCCTCAAGACCTCTAACAGTTTCTCCTCGCCAAAGAGACCGGCATGGATATCCTCTGCCTCTGTCACCCCATCGGTATAGAGGAAGATGCCGTCACCGGCCTGTAACTGTGCATGCTCCTCCTCATACTCAAAGCCATCGAAAACACCTAAAGGCATATTGACCTTCAGACTTGTATAGTCGAAGACCACTTGTCCGTCAGTTTCCCAACGTAAGACAGGCGCATTATGTCCCGCATTACAGAAATCAAGTGTTCCTGTCCTCAAGTCAAGTACACCCAGAAACATCGTGCAGAACATGTTATAGTCGTTGCCGTCAGCAAGTCCTCGGTTAAGTGCCATGACAATCTCAGCAGGAGAACTTGCATACGATGTGATGTTACGGAACAAACTGCGCACCATTGCCATGAACAAGGCGGCAGGAACCCCCTTTCCAGAGACATCGCCCACACAGAAATAGAGGTGCTCGTCACGAATCAGACAATCAAACAAGTCGCCTCCCACATCTTTTGCAGGCTTCAGCATAGCATAGAGATCGATATCCGTACGCTCCGGGAATGGAGGCATCTGCTTGGGCAGCATTGCCATCTGGATACCTGAAGCAACCTTCAATTCGCTCTCCATACTCGCCTTACTTGCCGTCGTCGCTTTCAATTCCTCCACATAGTTCGCCAGTGACCGCTGCATCTCCTCAAAGGAATCTCGGAACTGGCGTACCTCGTCGTGTGTCCTGACCACAGGCAACTGCGTCTGGAAATTACCCTTTGCCACCTCCTGCGTCGACTGGGCGATAGCCTTGAGTGGGCGCAGTTGGGCATGGATGACGAGATAGGTGACTGCCAAGATCAACAAGAGGGTGACGACCAGGAAGAAAAACATATAGGCACGTAACAGGTTAGGCTTCTCCATGATTTTTTTGATTGGATAGGTGAAGCCCACCGCCCACTGCACCCGTTTCACTGGTGCATAGTAGATGAGAAAGTCGTCATCGTTCTCTTCATCCTCCGATTCTTCGATATATCGTTTGTCTATCGTGTCCGACCCTCGCTTGCCTTGCAGCATCCGTTGGGTGATTTCCTGAAAATCCGTGTCTTTCTTCGAGCGTGCTAACTTCAATGCATCCACTGACAGAATACTGTTGGAGTTAGGGTGACAGATGTATTTCGCATCACGGCTCAGCACACTGATCTGCGAATACGCATAAGGCTTAGCCTCGTTGACGATACGCTGTACCCAGTGCAGGTTCACATCGGCGCACAACACAGCGTAAATCGCTCCCATCTCGTCATGCAACGGTACGGAGTAGGTCACCATCGGTCGTTTGGTGGACATAGAGTCGACGTAGGGCAGACACCAGTAGCCCTTATCCAGTTTGTTGGTATATACCCAGTTGCTGTCTGTCTCCAGATAGCAGAAGTCATGCTCAGGTCCCCCGATCTCATCTTCCTCGTAAGAGCCGTCAGAGGGATTATACACCACCGTTGGGGCAAAGTAGCGACCATGTTTGGGGAAGAATTTCTCTTTATAGAGCATGGTGACCGCCTCGATATCCTTGTTTGCCACTATCAACTGGCTCAGCAGGGTGTAGACTCCTTGCTCATCGAAGGCGAGCATATTGGCGTAGGAGGCTGCCGTATTGACTGCCGTCTCCACGTTCGACACACGGTTGTCTATCTCCGTGATGGCGACATCCATAGCCTTACTTGCCTGATAGTGTACCTCAGCGGATACGATGTTCCGTACATGGCGTATCTGCCACACACCACCCACCAGCAGTACCAATAGCACAAAGAATTGTATGAGAAATGCAGTCCGTAAGGCAATAGACTCTCTGATGGATTTGGGAATGAGATGTTTCATTAATTTGATGTTCGTTATTTCTTGGTTAGTCTCGCATATGGTTGACCCATCAGCGAGAGGTCGTTGTTATGGCACAGTTCTACCTCCACGTCTTTTTGGAAGATCAAAACGATGTCAGAGCCGCCAAACTGGAAGAAGCCCATCTCATCACCCCGCTTCAGAGTCTGTCCGACACGCAGGGAGGGAATCCAGTTGCAACTGCATATCTGCGACATACCCACCGGCAGCATTGCCACCAGTCCGTAGTCCTCCGTCTCGATGATGGCGCAGGAGCGTGTCTCCACCATCTGAAAACCTATATCGTTGACATAATAATAGAGTTTCCGCTCGTTATCCCAAAGCGTATAACCGCCCCCAGCCGATACCCCGGGAATGGTGCGCAGTTCTTTCAGTATACCATCGACAGGGGCATGGTAGCGATGGTAGCAGTTGACATCGAGGAATGTATGAGTCAGTGCTCCACCAGCAAAGGCATCCTTGTATTGGGAGTCCTCTCCGATAAGTCCTGCGATATCAGAAATCATCGCCGTCTTAATCTGTAGCCGCTCCTCTGGGGTATACACTAACTGGTTATCATCGCTGATAGCCCAAGTTCCTTTCGGATACGAGTCGGCAGGCAGGACCACCTCTGTGTCAGAGATAGGACGCACGTCGGGTGACACCAGGCTACGAGCAAAGAACTCGTTAAAAGTCTTCCATTGGTTACCCTCGCCATACCACCCTTCTGTAAAGCCCCAGTCAGGATCGGTTGCCACCATATTATAATAGGTGTCATTCCAACTGTCCGTCGTCGACAGCCAGTCGCCCCAGGAACTGCTGTAAGTGGTCAGCCAAGAGGAAAACGGCTCCACAAACTCTACCGTGGGATAGAAATAGCCCCTATCCCGTAACTCATCCAACGGCTGATCAACCACAAACCAAAAATAGCCAATGCCCTGATCGGTACGCCCGTAAAGTGAGCGCCCATAGTCGTTAGGAGCAGGGAGCATCATCACTTCCCAAGGCAGACAGCGCACATTCCTGTCAATGAAGTCATAGAACTCCTCCAAGGTCTGTGCGGGGTTATATTGGCAGTCGGGGTTCATCTCAGCAGCCTGACGGATAGCATGCTCCAGCAATTGTTTGACTTCCGTATTCGTCTCACAGATGGTCATCAGTTTTTGTGCTGCCTCGGTATGGTGTTCTCTATCGTCTCCGCCGATCGTCTCGTCGTCCTGACAAGCCGTTAGCAACAAGGGAATCACCAGCAATAGGTAAAGACTCCTGAGTTGTTTTTGTTTGATCATTTCCTAAAATTTGGCACAAAGATAAAAAGAAATCCGAAATATAACAAGTTTTGTGTTTGTTTTTTCGTACCTTTGCACCCAAATGGGAATGAATCATACAAGAGAAGAACACCGCGACGAGTTGGTCCAGAAGAATATGGGGTATGTCGTGACTTTGGCACGACAATACACATCAGAACTGTTAAGTACTGACGACCTTGTCAGTGAGGGCAGTATCGGGCTTATCAAGGCCGCCGAGAAATATGACCCCAGCAGAGGGAAGCCTTTTGTGACATTTGCCGCTCCCTATATCCGCCATAGCATTGAGGAGGCGATACGAAAGGTGTCCGGTGAGATTCCTGTGCTTTCTACGGATGAGTCACTGCCTGTGGGGTCGAAAAACAATTACACCTTACTGAATGTGCTGGAAGATAAAGATGCCACAAAAGCCGATCTGATATTAGAACAGGCATCCCTTTCCGATGATCTCATTCGTACCATTGTTTTGCTCAACGAACGTGAACAGGCTATCGTCAAAAGTTTCTTTGGTGTCGACTGTGAGCGAAAAACCATGGCGGAGATTGGTATAGAACTCGGATTGAAACGAGAGCGAGTGCGCCAAATAAGAGACAAAGCCCTACGCAAAATGCGCAAGGCTTCTATAGAACACAAATAAGACTTTCCTTTTTTAGAAACTAAATGCTATTACGTACCGCATGCCCCATTTCGGACTTGTGGGCAAATCATTATAATTCAGGCGGCGCACATACTCCACATGGAAGAATTTGAAGATATTATGAACTCCCAGAACGATCTCCGCATAGGGTCTGTCAGGATCCATCACATGCGAGCCCTCTGGGAAATACATCAGTCGATGGTTGCCGGCATTCTCTGGTAAGAAGGGGTTATTCTTATCTGAGAGTTCCCCCCATAGCATGCGGAAGCCTATATATTCACGCCAATGCAGTTTTTTCAATAATGGTATCCTATTAAAGATCTTTCCATTCAAGTCCCACGATACCATCAGC